>Ga0209542_10000267_pt1 | contig 129761 bp, 135 predicted proteins | sample RifCSPhighO2_01_FD_184028 | JGI IMG/M metagenome (GOLD analysis project Ga0209542, IMG submission 184028) | Soil microbial communities from Rifle, Colorado - Rifle CSP2_plank highO2_0.1 (SPAdes) (version 2) | ecosystem: Environmental > Terrestrial > Deep subsurface > Rock core/Sediment ... | reverse complement strand
CAACAGCCTCTTTCTTCTGCTTGTGCCACTTTCCCTCATAAGCCTCCTGGTTTTTTACAAAGTCATTCCCTCGGAAAAAACCGCAGAGGAAGGAATAAAACAGGCAATAGAGGAAATAGTCGAAAAAGACATGGTTTTCAAAAGGGAAATGAAGGATTTTTTTCTGCTTGGAAAAAAAGCGCTTCTTCTCGGCATGATAATGTTCTTTATTTCAATAATTTCCTATGTTCTGTATTTTGTCGTTCCGCTCATAAGCTCTGACCTGGGGATTGATTTGAGCGGGCTGATGCTGTTATATGCATTTTTGCATGTTCCCTTCATGTTCTGCTTTCTGCTTGCAGGGCTTGCAAACAGGGAAGGCAAAATGAGAATGATTCAGATAGGCCTGCTTCTCATGGCGATTGTGCTCGCAATTATTTTTTTCAGCACTGAAAGCATAATTCTTTTTGTAATACTGTGCTTTGTGCTTGCTTTCCTGCTCGCGCTCATAATTCCCGCATTGAACAGTCTTGTTACTGACATCAGCCCGAATCTTGAAATAGGGGAAATGACGGGAATTTATTATGGCATATATGTTTTGGGCGGAACAATCGGGCCGATTTGCTTTGGAATAATCGGCGACTTTTACGGGTTAAAAACAGCCTTTTTGGCAAGCGCAATAATCGCAGTAATAATTTTCGTGTTCGCGCTCGCATTCGGAAAAAAAATAACCAAGTGAAAAAACAGGCAATAACTTTTTTTTACTGGTATTCATAAGCCCCGATGTCGGGAGTTTCATCTGTTCTGTATTTTCCGTCGGCATCAACTCGCACCCATGGCAAAACATCTGAAGAGCCCTGGTTGATTGCCGGGCTGCCTGATTGCAACCGCAAATCCCCTAAGGACGGATTTTTAAATAGCGGGTCGCCTGCACTTGATTGCGCATCATAGCCTCTGCTTTGCCACTCGGCAAAAGTATATCTGGTACCTGATTCCAAAAACGGTTTCGCCAAATTTGGATGATACCACACATTGTGGTTGATGTGCATCAAACCGTATGCGGAAACATCATAGCTTGCGATCCGATCGCCCTCTAATGGCACGCTCACCGCGTTGTTCACTAACTCGACATTTCCTGATACTGCCGCAGCGGCGGTCGTAGTTCCAAAGAAACGAACCGGAAACTCGTTCAGGTTACCCGAAGCGCTGGAGTAGAAGAAGTTGTTGTTCATGATTCTAAGGTTATCGTGCGAGACAGGGCCTCCCAAATCATAGAGGCCGACAGAGACTCCGGCACCGCCAATCTTAACCGTTGAAACATAGGTGTTGTTTACTATTGTCACACCAAAACTCGAATCTACACGTATTAACGCTAGGAAACTGCCGGGCAAGATCGAACTGTCAGGAGAGAATATGCCTTGATTACTGCTAATCCATACATGACGTGGAGCCGGCGAATTATCAGGCCCAACATATATGCCGCTGCCATCAAAAAGATTGTGCGAAATTATATACCAATTGACTGCCTGTGCCACAGACCTGAATCCAATGTTGTATTTCCCCGATGGTTTGGAAAACTCGTTATGAGAGACCACTAGCTTTTGATTGTAAGTGCGAAGCAGGGCTTCCTCGTTTCCTAAACTCGCAGTTGAACCCAGGATTGCAGTCTGCGGGTTTTCACTGATCCAAAAGTTGTACTTTTTGCTGTTCTGAGCCTGACAATCCTGGACAACAGAGCCACGGCGCGACGACAAGTGCCATGCCTCCTCCATATCCTGCACTTGACAGCGAAGAGCCAGGCCATTATTGCCCATTCCTGCAAATGCACGTCCAGGAACAGTAGCGGGATAATCCCCGTCAATCCAGAGATCCACGAATCTGGCGTCTGTAAGAGAGTTCCCGCTCAAGAAGCCAATGCCAGCACCAAAGGTGAACCTTGGACGATCGCCAGTTCCATATGCGCCCACATAGAGCGCACCATTCACATTGGGTGACCAAGTTGCAGCCGCGGCAAAACTGTCTCCCCGATTGAACAGCAATTTTACATTCGACCCGGCCAGGGTTTTTGCTTTTTCCCATGTTTGGCAGGGCTCTGCAAGGCTGCAGGGCTTTGTGTCAAGCCCGCTTGCAGCAAAATAATACGTTGTCCAGCCTCCAGCAGGCTGTTCTGCAACAGTGATTGTTTCAGCATACTCATGAGTTCCGCCTTCATCGTCAATAATTTTCAGTTTTACTTGATATGTTCCGTCATTTTCATAAACGTGCGCTGCGTTCCATCCGAAAGCCTGGTTTTTTGAGAACCGGCTGCCGTCGCTCTTTTTTGCTCCCTGCTCCCAAAACCACAAAGGGTCTGTAGGGCTTGTTCCGCTTGGAGCAGGGTCCCCGAAGTCCCATTCGTAATGGAATGATGCCCAGTCTGCATTCAAGCCGCTGTTAACAATCTCAACCTGTTCGTTTACATTTGCAGCGGGCATGAGAGTCGGGTCAACCCAGACATACAGCTTCGCCTGATTGCCGCCGCTTAACAAAATAAAATTCTTTCCTGAAGAAATATCAACAGCTGTTCCTGAATTCCATGAAAGAGTCTTGCTTGCGACATTATAACTCAATGTTCCGTTTCCAAGCGCATTTGAAAAGCCGACTGTTGTTATTTTTACGCCGGTAATCTGTGAAGGCTGGCTTGTGAATCCTTTCGGCTGCACTACGCTGCTTGCCCAAACCGGAGAAGCGGTATCAATCGCGTCAAAGAAAACTCCCAGTGGCATTACCCCGCTTGTTCTGCTTGCTGTTGTCATTGTTGTTTGTCCTGTGCATCCTGTTCCTGTTTTCCACTCTCCAATGTATGTGAGGAGTGCAGGCATTGTCATTGTTCCCGCTTTCCACTGCCCGATGTATGTGAGAAGCGTTGGCATGTCAACACATGTTTGTGCAAAAGCGTTTCCCGCAAAAAGAACAAGGAAAACAATTACAATCAGAATTTTCATTCGAACCATGCCATTGACCGCTTTATGTAATAGGCTTTTGCCCTTTAAAAAACTTAGTTTTTGCAGTCAAACCATTTTGCGCGCGCCCTTTCTTAGAAAGTCTTTTTTTCATCAAAGTACAGTGGCTTTTGTCCGTAGTGTATCCATGCATTTATTCTGTAAAAATATTTTTTAGGCAAATTTAGCTGTTTGAAAATCGTTCTTCTCCCTAAGCCTCTTGCGTGCATTTGCATTACTTTTTCATACAATGCCCATTCCTGTTTTAAGTGCTGTGAGTTTGCCAAAAACTTTTGAACTGCCTTTTCAAATCGCGTTTGCTTTTCTTCCGCGTATTTGAACGGGATTTCTTTGAACAGGCGCAAAATATTCGGGCTGTGCGAATCAATTGAGAAATATACTTTTAGGGAACGATTGCCGTCTTTGCGGATTGTTCTGCATTTTTCAGAAGCAATTTGAGAAGTTGCGATTCCAAATTCCTTCAGTAAAGTCATAATCTGCAAGAGAAATTCTTTCAAGTCTTTTTCCCTGCTTTCAATTTTGTGAAAACCCAAGTGTGCGCAGGTAAAAGCATTTTTGGCGCGTATATAAGGGCATTGCAGTTCATTTCCAAGTAAAACACTCAAAAATCTTCGTTTTGTTTCTTTTGACGAATTCATAAGCCATTCTGGTATTGTTACCGCTTGCGTTATCTTGTCACCTTTTGGCGCGCCGGCTAAATACAAAAGCTTGGCTAGCTGTGCAGAGTGAATTCGCAGTCTATAGCCGGAACCAAGAATCTCTTTTTTGTAGATTATGCCCTTGGATTCTCTTGTGATAACACTTCTGCTTTCCACAAAAGACATTCTTGTATTAAAATCAAAAGTTTTTTTGATTTTATCTTGTAAATTAGACAAGTCGGCTTCTTGTCCAAAAAGGTCAATTCCGCTCAAGTCTTTTTTTAGCGTTCCGTCACCATAAACAAAAGAAAAAATCTCAACAAACAAGTTAAATGCCTCTGAATCAGAATTTTCAATAAGGGGCAATAACTTATTTTTGTTTAGTTCGTTGATTGCAATAACTGCGTGGGGAGTTTTCTTATGTGACAGCCAATCTGCAACAGTTTTTTTGGGCTGATCAATTTGCCTGGCAATTTCACAGAAATTTTTAATCGTCTTGTTTAGTTCTAATGCTTTGTGATAATTCCCGGCATTGTGCCTTGCAATGGCAGAAAATATTGAAAGAAATTTATCTTCATCGACAATTATTTCAGGCATATGAGAATTTGGTTTTTCTGCCTTAAAAACGCTTTGAGACTCTGGGTTTCCCCTATTCCTGAAATGGTTTGCAGAATCTGAATAAAATGAAAAACAACTATATCATTTTTCTTGAAGCCTTCTTTGCAGTTCTAATGCATTTCTTGTGCCAGTACTGGCCCATCCATTTTTTTTCCGTTCCCGAACCCCCGCACAAAGCGCATGCCTCGGAATACTTTGCCTCTTTCTGCGGAGATTCCTCTTTCTCTTTCTTTCCTTCAATTTCTGTTTTTTTTGCCTTGAGAGAATCAAACAAGCCCATGTGAACCATCTTTTGATTAAAATTCTCCCAAGAATCAAAGCCCGATGTCCTTGGCCACTAGACTACGGGGCTCTAAGCCTTTTCTCTTTTTTGAAAAAAAGAGAAAAGTCTCCAGCCGTTCCAAAAGAGAAAAAACCGTATTGGCAAAAAGCCAGGGTTTTCTTTTTGGGTGGACTGCCATGCTTTTTTCTTTTCTTTAGGACTACTAAAGACCTTTCTTTTCTTTTCCGAAAAGAAAAGAAAGGGATTTAGCCCCGGAGAGATTCGAACTCCCGTTCTCGGGTTTCTTTTCTCAGGAGAACTACAAATCTTGTAATCATTAAAAGTATTAAAACAAATTGTTTGGGTTTTTTCAGCCTGTTTTCCAAAAAACTTTTAAAAACACCATAACAGGATTATTATAATAATTTGCCATGCTAATATGAATTCCGAATTAAGGTATTTTATAAGGGCGAGTAGCTTAATGGTTGAGCACTCGACTGATAATCGAGCGGTTGGGAGTCCGATTCTCCCCTTGCCCACTTTTTATTACGCTCGCTAAGAGGGCGTTTTTTTCCATTCCGCAATATCTTTTGCTTTTTCTTGAAATTTTTACTTTATCGATAAAACCGCCTAGTTTGTAAAAATTGTTAATGCTTTCGACTCTATATGCTCTTACTCCTGCGACTCCTTGTTTGGCTTTCTTCAATCTTATGATATTTGCTTTTATTCCGAATTCTTCAAGAAATCTTTTCCATTCTTCGCATAAGTTCTTGTTGTAACAAGCCAAGTTCAATTCTGCTTTGCCATTTTTTGGAACGCTTATGCAGCCGTCTGTTGTAAACGCAAATCTTATTGCCCAAACTTTTGTTTGAAAATTCTTATCAAAAAGAAAAGAAATTGAAGGAGGGCTATTCTCATCAATGGCAAACGTTCTATATTCAGGGCTTAATTTTAACAAATTTCTTCCCAAATCAGGTTCTGATATAGATACTATTTTGCCTCCTTTGGAACCCAGATTAATATTTGGATAAAACCCGCTTAATTTGCCAATAAGCGCATATACAAAATCAATGAGTACTTCATCAGAAGACGAAAAGCTAATTCTGTAACTGTTACAAGATTTTACAAGGCTTCCGTCTGTCAGCGTGCATACTGCTAAAATCGACAACAAATCAACTTTCTCATCAGAAAGCCGTTTCAATAAAAGGTTCTCAATGTCTGCCAATACTGGTTTCTTTCGATTTCTATTATGGACAAAAGACCTTACGTACTTCAGATAATTGGACAAATCTTTGTTTTGCGAAACTCTCATTTTTCCTCCTTTAACACGCCCCCAGTTGTGAGGCAATTCTTTTTCAACAAACGTTTCATAACTTTTGTATTCAGGATAAAGCTGTTCAATCTTTTGAAATGTGCTTTTTGGGATATTATTTTCTTCAGCTATCCAACCGCAAACAGCTCTTTTGTGAAAACCCAAAAATCTTGCAAGTGCCGCCTGTGAACCAAAATGGTCTTTAATAACAGCAGCGAGGAACTCTTTCTGTTTTCCGTTAACAAATTTCAGCCTCGAGTCTTTCATCATAGAACTTTGTATTTGGCGTTTAAATTCTATTTGGGACTCGAGGTTTCCGCTATTCATTTGAATCGCTTCCGCAGAATTCGTTCAGAATCCAGATGTTTTCGTCATCCAAGTCTTCAGGGTTGCTTGCTGCAATCCTTTTTGCTATTTTTATCTCTTCCAAAGTGGGAAGAGGAAACTCAATTTTTTCTAAATTCATTCGAACCACCTCCAAAATAAAAAAGAATTTTTTCGTGGACCTCTTGCGAATTTTGAAGGCATTAAATCCTTTGCTCTTCAACAGAAGGCAAAGGTTTAAGCCGACAAAATTCGAGTCCTAAGAAAAAATTCTGTTCAAAGGAGGTGGTGAGAATTTAGAGAATAAGAGTTGCGGGTTATGTGCTTTTGCAACATATACGATTTTATTTTTATGGGAGCCAAATCTTATTCAGTTAAGCAGGTTTTTTTTTATGAAAATGAAATACTGCCCGCATTGCGCAGGAATGGACATCTTCAAGAACAGCTCGGGAATTGAACAGTGCAGGCGCTGCAATTTCATTGGCGAAATGCGCGAGGGCAGCGTGGATGAAATAAATTCCGCGAAAAAAAGAATCCTGCTTGCAAGGGCGCAGAACATTCCTGTTTCAAGCGCGCCTGCTTCCGAGAATCCAAGGCCGAGCCCAGTTCCTCCCACAATAACAAACAAGGAGCTGAGGGAAAGGCTTGAAAAACTGCAGGAAAAGAAAAAACAGGAATTCGAAGAAGTGTAAAAATCCTATTTTCCCATGCTGTCCCAGATATCCACAAAGTTGTCAACTAATTCGTCGAAAAAGCTTTTTTTGTAATTTCGAAGGAGATTTGCCGCCTGTTCGGGATCGATTATTTTGTAAAAAATCTTCCTGCCCTTGCGCTTTTTTTCTATTATGCCAGCGCTTGTGAGCTTTTCAAGGTGCCATGAAACAGTCGAGGGGCTGAGCGCGAGCGCTTCCGCAATTTTCGTGTTGTTTGCGCGCCTTTTTGTAAGCAGGAAAATTATTATTTTTCTCAGGCTCTCCTGCCTCAGCAATGACATCAAAGGCTGGGCTGCCCCGAGCTGCGGCCCCGAAACAGAATAATAGCGCGTGAATTTTCCGTGCTTTTCTATTTTTACAAGGTTTTTTTTTACAAGGTAATCGAGATGGTACTGCAGGCTTCCCACTGCCATTCCAGTCCTTCTTTGTATTTCCCTGAAATGCAGCCCCGGGTTGAGTTCTATTACATTGTAAATTTTCTGCCTTGAATCTAAAAAAAGAGTTTCCTCTTTGGAATCACTGTTCATTAAAGCACCTATTTTTTCACGATTGCAGCCAGAATCAGCAGCATTATTACGAGCTCAACCACTCCCTGTGAAGGCACAGAGAAGAAAAAGCCCGGGCTTACGAAAAGGTCTATTGCCTGCAGAAGCCACTTTACCATGAAAATAAAGAACGCAGCTGAAATCAAAAGCAGTTTTTGGCTTCTCTTTTTGAGATAAGCCGAAATCGCGATTGCGAAAAGAACAACCGAAACCACAAAAACAATTGCAGTAATCGGGTATACTAAGTTGAGAGCCAGCTGGTCAAGCGGCCTCAAAAAATCCCAGAAACCAGTCATAAAAACCCTCCAATATTTCATTTAATTAGGAAAAAACTACAATAAAAACCTTGCCTTTAGGGCATTTGAAAAAAAAGAAAGAGAAGGGCAAAAAGAACCCGGGGTGAAACAAAAAAGTCCTTTGCCCGCAAACCATAGGTATTTCGATTGCTAGTTTATAAAGCGGTTTTGGTACAAACAAAAAATAGTACAAAAATTGGAAACAACGGGATTTTCACTATTCGACCAATTGTACTAATATGGTTCTTTGCCTCGGGCCGTCGAATTCCACAAAAAAAATTCCGCACCAGCTTCCAAGCTCGAGTTTTCCATCCGAAACAATGAGTGTTTTGCTGTTTCCAACCAAAACGCTTTTTATGTGCGCATCCGAGTTTCCTTCCGCATGCGAATAATCCGCATTCTGCGGAACAAGCCCTTCAAGAGCTTTGAGAATATCCGCCCTAACATCAGGATCTGCATTTTCATTAATCACAATGCCTGCAGTTGTGTGCGGGCAGAAAACAGTGCAAATCCCGTTTTTTATTTTTGATGAGGAAACTATTTTCTGCACCTGCGCAGTTATTTCAATTAGTTCGCTTCTCTTTGAAGATTTTAGAAGTATTTTCTGCATGCCCTTCCCTATTTTGTTTTTTCCTCGATTATTTTCTGTACTGCGCGCGGCTCTGCCTTTCCTTTGCTTTCGCGCATTGCCAATCCAACCAAAAAATTCAGGGATTTTTTGTTTCCCTGCTTCAAATCCGCAACAGCCTTCGGGTTCTGCGCCAAAATCTTTTCGACTATTTTTTCTATTTCTGTTCCCTGCATTTCCTGGAAAAGGTTTTTTTCCCTTACAAAATCAACGGGATTTTTTTGCTGTGTAATATGCGCAATTGCTGCTTCTTTCAGGGTTTTTTCGTTTATTTTCCCCTGTTCAAAAAGCGCAAGGAGCTCTGACAACTGCCCTGAGTTTATTCTTTCGGAAATTTCTTCGGGCTCCCTGTTTTCATGGTGCGCAATTGAAACAATTATTCCTGAAACAAAAAAAGCAGAGGTTTTCGGCTTTGCCTTTTTCGCCAATTCTTCAAACAACTGCCCCAAAAACCTGCTTGAAGCAATCACCTTTGCATCATACTCAGGGAGATTGAACTGTTCAACAAGCCTTTTTTCCTTTGCAATATGCAGTTCGGGCAGGCTTTTCCTTGCCTTTTCAATTTTCTCTTTTGAAAGTTCAAAGCCTGTTAAATCCGCGTCAAAAATAAATCCATAATCTTCTTCTGTTTCTTTTTTTCTTGTTGCCTTTGTGGAAAGAGTTTTTTCGTCAAACGCCCTTGTTTCGCGCACAATGATTTTTCCTTCGGCAACAAGCTTCAGCTGCCTTTCTGCTTCGAAGGAAAGAGCCTTTTCAACATTGCGCTTTCCCGTAACATTTTTTGTTTCCACTCTTTCATTTCCTTCGACAGAAACATTGCAGTCTGCCTTCAATGTTCCTGATTCAAAATCAAAAACTTCAAGGTAATCAAGTACAGTAGTAAGCTGGTCAAGGAATTCGCGGGCTTCCTGGGGAGAGGACAAATCAGGCTCTGTGACTATTTCAATGAGCGGAATCCCGCTCCTGTTGTAATCAACAAGAGTGTAATTGCTTGAAAGCATTCCTGATTCATGCACCAGAGCAGCGGGGTCTTCTTCAAGGTGAATCCTGCGCAGCCTTATTTTTTTTCCGCTCTGCAGCTGCAGAAATCCTTTTTCAGCAACTGGAATTTCATACTGCGTAATCTGAAAATTCTTGCTCATATCCGGATAGAAATATGTTTTTCTGCTGAAAAAAAACTTTTTGTTTATTGTGCAGTTGAGCGCGAGAGCCACTTTTACCGCATAATCAAGGGCTTTTTTGTTTAATACCGGCTTGCTTCCCGGCATTCCCAAGCATATTTCGCAGCAGGCAGAGTTCGGCTCTTCTGTTTCAGGCTTTGTTGGACAGCCGCAGAAAAGCTTTGATTCAGTGTCAAGCTGCACATGGCATTCAAGCCCTATAATTATTTTTCCTGAACTCAAACTTCCACTTCCAGCAAATCGTGTGCCTTGATTATTTTTCCCGAAAAGATTTTTTCCATTTCTTCCATGTTAACTGCCTCTGTTTCGGGGTAAAAATGTGTTAACATGAGTGCCTTTGCATTTGCGAGCTTTGCTATTCTTGCGCATTCTTCGGAACAGAGATGCCCGTCTGCCTTTGGCTTTGCAGAGCCGCATTCAAGCACTGCAAGGTCGGCATCTTTTGCAAGATCAACAAGATTGTCAGTGTATTCAGAGTCTCCGGAATACATTATTGCTTTTGCCCCTGATTCTATCCTGAAGCCGATTGTGTTTACATCCGAATGCTTTACAGGTTTTGTTTTTACATTGAAGGAAAAAATCTTCAGGCTGTTGTATTCTAACTCTGTGGATTTTATGGGATAATTGAGGTTTGCAAGCGCTGAAAAGGAATTCATTAGCTTTGCCATAAAATCATTGAAGCCAACAGGCCCGAAAAGATTTATCTGGCTTGGAACTGCTCCATGGAGTATCTGTACTTTCCTGCTGAACAAAAAGGCAGCCAAATCTCCCGTATGATCCGGATGCGCGAAATGCGAAAAGCAGATTGCGCCTATTTCAAGGGGGTTAACTTTTTTCTGCAGGTTTTTGAAACAGCCGAATCCTAAATCCAAAACAATTTTGCTCTGTGCGCTTTCAATAAGGTATCCCGAAGTTGCCCTTTCGGAATTTGAAATCGGGCTTCCGGAGCCCAAAACAGTAATTTTCATTGCAATCCCTCCTCCCGATTCCAAAATTGCGAAGCAATTTTGCTTCTTTTCCCAAGGCTTTTCTTTCCAAGAAAAGGCTTTTTCATTTTTCCGCCTCCAGTGCAATTCCCGCTGAAAATATTTTTTGTTCCTGCAAATGGTTTGCAGTCAGCATTATTCCAACCGGCATTCCGGAAGAGGAGCCTGCATTAACGCTCAGGTGCGGCAATCCTGCAAGATTTGCGGGAACAGTGCATAAATCCATTGCGTATTGTTCTATCGGGGATAATTTTTCTATTTCCGAGAATTTCGGCGCAATTACTGGCATTGTGGGATTTGCAAGCACGTCGAATTCCTTGAATGCAATTTTGAATTCGTTTATCATTTTTGTCCTTGCTTTCATTGCCCTCAAATAGTACGCATCGCGGAAGCCCGACATTCTTGCAAATGTTCCAAGAAGAATCCTGCGTTTTGCCTCTTCTCCGAAATTATTGCTTCTGACTTTTGAAAAATATTCGTTGAATCCCCCCGAAAGATTTTCGTGCATTCCGTAGCGCATTCCGCAGTATTTTGCAAGGTTTGTGGAAGACTCTGCCATTGCAATCAGATAGTATGCGGAAACAGCGAATTTTGCATTCAAGGGCAGGGAAATTTCCTTTATTTTTGCGCCTGCTTTTTCAAGTTTTTTTATTGCATTCCAGACAATCTTTGAAACATCCTGATTAATGCCTTCTCCGAAAAATTCCTTTACAATTCCTATTTTCATTCCCTTTACGCTTTGCTTTTTTTCAAAAGCAAGTTTTTCATCAAGGGATGTGCTTTCTTTTCTGTCAAAGCCTGAAATTGCTTCAAGCAGCAATCCCGCCTCTGAAACAGTTTTTCCCATGCTTCCGATTTTATCAAGCGAGTTTGCATAATCAATCAGGCCGTATCTAGAAACCCGCCCATAGGTCGGAGTAAAGCCAGCTATTCCGCAGAAGCTTGCGGGGCAGGCAATGCTTCCTCCAGTGCTTTCCGCAATCGACGCGTGTGCAAATTCCGCAAGCGCTGTTATTCCCGCGCTTCCTCCCGAGCTTCCCCCACAGCTTCTTTCCAAATCAAAAGGATTTTTCGGGCGCTTGAATCCAAGGCCAATGTTTGCGGAAAACGTTCCGAATCCGAATTCATCCTGCGAGGTTTTTCCAATGATAATTGCGCCTTGGTTTTTTGCCTTTTCAATTGCAGTTGCATCAAATGTGGGGGAATATCCTTCAAGAATTCTGCTTCCCGCCCGTGATTCAACTCCCTTTACGCAGATGCAGTCCTTGACGCTCACAGGCAATCCGAAGAGCTTTCCTTTTGCGTTCCCTCTTTTCGCCTCTGCATTCAGCTCGCGCGCCTTTGCAATTGCCTGTTCTTTTGCGATTGCATTGAAAAAATTGTAATCCCCTGATTTTTCAATTGCCTCAAAAACCCTGTGAATGTTTTCCTCAATGTTAATGCTTCCCGCCCTTGCATGCGCAGTAAATTCCTGAACCTGCTGTGCCTTCATTCTACCGCCTTCGGTCCCTTGAAATATCCGTTTTTTTTGTGTTTTGTGTTTGAAAGCGCTTCTTCCTGTGAAAGGCATTTTCCGATTTTGTCTTCCCTGTAAACATTCTGCAGTTGTATTGGCTGGAAGCTCGGCTCTTCCTTCAAGTCTCCAATTTCATCCAGCTTTGAAAAGGCTTCAAGTATCGCCTGGAGCTGGGGCAGGAATTTTTTTATTTCAGAATCAGAAAGATTCAGGCGCGCATTTGCCGCTACTTTCAACAGCATTTCTTTGTCAATGACAATCTTTTGCCCTGCCATGCTAAAACCATTTACTGCAAAAATTGTTAAAATAGTTAGCATGGAAAGGTTTAAAGAAAGAAAAAGCAAAAAATAATGGGTTTTATATGGCAAAATCAAGAAGGCCGAGGGCAATGGGAAACCCTGTTTTAAGGCAGGCAAGATATAGGGAACTGCTTGCTTCCGGCGCAAAAACAAACAAGGGAATTCCGCCTTCGGAGCAGATGTTCCATGGTTTAGTAAGAGACATGCTTAAAGGAGATTCAAAAAAAGAAATCCGCAGGCGCGCGGGAAAATAAAGGGTTTCAATTAAAGAAGAGTTCATGGCAATAAGAGAGCCGCTTGGAATTCCGGAAGCGCTTGTTCCGGAACTTGTGGGCTTAGTTGTAAGATTTAATATTCCAATGGAAACAATTTACAGATATCCTGCTGCGCGGAGAAAACTTGATTCAAAAATAAGCAATGAAAAATTGTGGTTAAGCTTTATTCAGACTTTAAAAAGCGGAAGAGGCAATGAAAATTATTAACTGCTTATTTTTCCGAATCGATTTTTATTTTCAGCTCTTTCAACTGCGCCTGTGAAACCGCGCTCGGAGAATCATCCATTAGTGAAACAGCAGTCTTGTTTTTTGGAAAGGCGATTACATCGCGGATTGATTCTGCGCCAGTTAAAATAGCGCAGATCCTGTCAATTCCAAGCGCAATTCCCCCGTGTGGCGGAGCTCCATACTTGAAAGCAGTCAATAAGTGCCCGAATTTTTTTTCTGCTTCTTCAGGAGAAATCCCAAGCGCTTTGAACATTCTGCTCTGCAATTCCCTTTCATGAATCCTGATGCTTCCGCCCCCGATTTCACTCCCGTTGAGAACGCAGTCATACGCCTTTGCCTTCATTTTCAATGGCTCTGATTCAAATAATCCTTTATCGGAATCCTGAGGGGAAGTGAATGGATGGTGCATTGCAACAAGCTTCTGGTCTTCCTCACTGAATTCAAGCAGCGGGAAATCAATTACCCATAAAAAAGAAAATTTTGTTTTGTCAATCAAACCTAGTTTTTCAGCTGCCTTCAATCTTACTGCCCCGAGCGCAGTGCAGCACACCTGCCATTCATCTCCAATAAGCAAAATTGTATCTCCGTTTTTTGCCTTTGTTTTTTCAATGATTGCCTGCGTGTGCTTTGGCTTCAAAAATTTTACTATCTGGGAATCAAGAGAGTTTCCCTGCACAGTCATTGTCACTAATCCTTTTGCCTTGAAGATTTTTGCGGCTTCAAGCATGTCGTTCAAATCTCCCTTTGAAAATTTTGCGTTCGGGGCGACGAATGCCTTTATGCAGCCGCCGTTTTTTATGAGCTTGTTGAAGATTTCAAATTCAGTGTCGTTGAGCTCTTTTGTCAAATCTGCAAATTTCAAATCAAACCTTGTGTCGGGCTTGTCGCTTCCATAGAAATTCATTGCGTCTTCAAATGAAAGCCTTGCAAAAGGGGTTTTTACTGCAACTCCAGCGGCTTTTTTGAATGATTCCTTTATTGCGCCTTCCATTATGTTCAGGACATCTTCTACTTCAACAAAAGACATTTCAACATCTAACTGTGTGAATTCAGGCTGCCTGTCTGACCTCAAATCCTCGTCGCGGAAGCATTTTACAATCTGGAAATACTTGTCAAAGCCAGCAACCATTAACAGCTGTTTGTATTGCTGCGGGCTTTGGGGAAGAGCAAAAAATTTTCCAGGATAAATCCTGCTCGGAACCAAATAGTCTCTTGAGCCTTCGGGAGTTGATTTTCCCATTACCGGAGTTTCTATTTCAATGAATTCCTGCTTGTCAAAAAAATCCCGAAATCCTTTTATGAGCCTGTGGCGCAAAAAAAGGTTTTTCTGCATTTCCGCCCTTCGCAAATCCAGATACCTGTATTTCAATCTTACATCTTCGTTTGCAAGCAGGTGCTCGTCAACTTCAATCGGCAGAGGCTGTTCTGCGGGATTTAAAATTTTTAGTTTTGAAGCCTCGATTTCTATTTGCCCTGTTTTGATTTTTTTGTTTTCCGTTCCTTTGGGCCTTTTTGAAACCTTTCCCTCTATTTCAATTACAAATTCTTTTCCAAGTGTTTTTGCAATTTTGTGGGCTTCGGAATTTTTTTCCTGGTTGAAAACAATCTGTGTCCTTCCGTTCCTGTCTCTCAAATCAATGAAAATCAGTTGCCCATGATCGCGCCTGTTCGAAACCCATCCCTGCAGAACAACGCCTTTTTTCAGTTGCTTTACAGTCAGTTCGCCGCAGGAATGAGTCCTTCTCAAAAAAAACCACCGATTATTAATAAACATAAAAAAAGGTTTTAAAATCACATATCCTTTGCACAGTTTTTGCCCAGAAAGCATTCTTCACAGCCAGCGTGTTTTTTGCAGTATTGCTTTGAGTGCTCGACAATCAATGCATGAAACTCCTTGAACAACTCAGCATCTTTTGGCAATTGGGACTCAAAAAAAGCCTGTGCCTCTTCATAGCTCATTTGCTTTTTTCCAAAGCCTCTCTGCAAAAGCCTTTTTGTGTATGCGTCAATTACAAAAACAGGCTTTCCAGCGGCATACAGGATAATCGAGTCCGCGGTTTCATTTCCAATGCCGTTCAGTGAAAGCAGTTCTGAACGCAGTTCCTGCACTGGCTTTGAAAAAAGGTTTTCAGTTCTGCAGGAATAGTTCTTTTCCAAATAAGCGGAAAAATTCCTTATTTTTTTTGCCTTCTGGTTGTAATAGCCGCTCGGGCGTATCAATTGCGCAAGCTTTTCCTGTTTCGCATGAGAAATTTTTTCGCATTCAAGAATTTTTGCCTTGTTCAGGTTCACAATTGCCTTTTCAATGTTTTTCCAAGCAGTGTTCTGGGTTAAAATTGCGCCAATACAGATTTCAAACTTCTGTTTTTCGGAAAGCTTTTCCCTGTGCTTGTAAGCCGGGGCAATTTTTCCCGAATCAGTTACCGGCCACCAGTTCTGCTTTTTGTATTTCTGCAGAAGCGCATTGTATAATTCAAGCGGTTTCATGAAGAAAATGTTCGGCAAAACCTTTTTAATAACCTGTTACTAATAGGTTAGTAAGGTGTTTTTTTGGCTAAGATGCTTTCTGTTGCTGTTCATAAGGATTATGCAAAGGCTTTGGATGAGCTTATTAAAAAATCCGGGATGTATTCCTCCAGAAGCGAGTTTATCAAGGATTCAATAAGAAAAAACTATGAGGAACTGATTAAGTTTGACAAAAGCCTGGTTGAGATCCATGAATTGGGCAAAAAAATCGGTGCCGATGCCAGAGCCAAGGGGTACAAGGGCGGGCTTTTGACAAAAAGGGAAAGAACAAAAATTGCCCTTGAATATGCAAAGGAAAAAGGAATAAAATTTTAAAAATCTGCTGGCAAAAAAACTTTGATTTTTTCGCTTATTCCTTCAAAGTCTTTTATGTTAAAAGTAACAATGCAATCACAATTTTTTTCTATTGCGATGGCTGCATGAAAAGCATCCAAAAAATGCATTCCCCTGTCCAAAAAATATTTGAGGGGCAAGTTCTTTGGCGATTCAACAATTTCTGTTTTAAGCCCGCGTTCATTGAAATAAGCCAACGCAGCTTCCCTGTTCTGGTAAGTTTTTTTCTCAATTTCCTGAAAAAACAATCCAGACAAAACCAATGTGCTGCCTTGCTCTTTTGCTTTTTCAAAAAACCTTTCTGCTTCTGCAAAAAGCGGCCTGAGATTGCTGTCTATCTCCTGGTTAATCCAGGAAATGAATACATTTGAATCAAGGTAAGTGCGCATGCAAAAAAAGCAGCAATGCAATTGCTTTTAATGGTTCAGGCAATTCGGCGAAAGACGAAAACGTAAAAGTGCCCCCAATGTAATAAAAACAAAAAGAGTAGTGTCCGTGAGTGTTTTTTCAGTGAATTTTTTCTGCAGAACTATTATAGTCGAAGTTATTAATTAACATTTCGCTTTATTTTTTGCTGAAGAGCAACAGTAAGAAAGCAGTCAAATATTACGACTTTTAATCACTTGGTTATTCTTTTGTTTTTTATTTGACGAATGAATTCCTGACAGCAGAATTTTACAAAGTGCTTTTCGTTTTTCGTTTCAACTGATTTTATTAACGCATCAAAATATTCAGGCGTGCTTTTTGAAATATTCAATATAGGATAATTGTTTTCCTGGAGCACTTTATTGAACAACAGCCTGCAGATTCTTTTGTTCCCATCTTTAAAAGGGTGAATTAAGTAGATTTTTAAGTGAACCAAAGCAGCCAGCTCTAAAGGGTGGGTTCTTTTGCTTTGTTCATACCAATCAAAAAATTTTTTGAATTCTTTTTTTGCCTGGACTGGCTCCGGCGGCCTGTAGCTGATTTCTTCGCTTTGAAGCGTTTTTGGGTTAAATCTCGCAATTATTCTCTGGTCTTCACGCAACAGCCCCGGACTTTTGCTTTCAAAAGAAGACATTATTATTCCATGGAGCCTTAAAACATCCTTTTCATTTATGCCGATTTTTGGAAGAAAATTAAAGCCAGTAATCATTGCACTGGAAATAATCACTTTTGCATCAAAAGTAAAGTCGCCCTTTTCCTTTTGAAGAATAGTATACGCTGTTTCAACATCGGAAAACCCTACATCCACGCCTTCAGTCCTCAAAGTAGTGTAAACAAAATTCAAAACCTGGCTTTTGTAAAATTCCTCTTTTTTTCTCCCGCTTAATTTGTCAAACCTGTCCAAAAAATTGTCCCGTATCCTTTCAACTTCAACCAGTTCCCCTTTAGAAAGAAAAGAAAAATTAAACTTAGCCAGCCGCTCATCATATAGCCCGCTTAATGCCTTTTTTGCCTTTTCTTCAAGTTCCTTTTTCTTTTCGCCTAATTCTCTGGCAGAAGGCTTTTTCTTGCCCAAATAAACAGAAACACGCTTCCACCTGTCTTTGCCAATCTTAAGGTTCTTTTCAAGGTAAAAATAAACCGTTCCCTTAATCTTCCTTTCAATCAAATTAGCCATAATAATTATATCCACCAAAACGATTAAAAAAGGTGGTGATAATATTATCACCATCCAAAAATAAATAATAGGTGGTGATAAAAATAGGATTGCCCCCAATGGGATTCGAACCCATGTCATCAGCTTGAAAGGCTGAGGTCCTTAACCGGGCTAGACAATGGGGGCGGCTTTTTTGTTTGCTCTTGTTTTGTTGTATATTTAAAATGCTTTTGATTTTATACTTTTAATAATCAGTTATTATCATAAAGCATTCTTTCTGATAACAAACTTGTTTTGGCAATTTTTTTTAAAGCTATGGATTTGGTTTTTTATGGCACGTTTTGAGGAAGCAGACAAAAGGATTTTCCTGAATGTCTGGATTTGCATGAAATGCAATGCAAAAAACAAGTCAGGGACTGGAAAACCGAGAAAATGCAGGAAGTGCGGAAGCGCGCGCTTCAGGCTAAAGCACAAGGTAAAGAAGAGCGCTGCAAAGGGAAAGTAAGGTTTGAAAGTCTTTTTTTCATATCTCAAATAGTTAAAAAACTATTTTTCCATTGTACTTATCTATGAAGAAGCGCAAGCAAAGGCAGAATGTTTTCATTGAACTCCTGAGGCCTGTGAACTGCCTGCTGGCAGTATTCGGGGTTCTAATCGGCTATTTCATAGCGGCAGGCGGAATTACTGCAAACTTCCAGTTGCTTGTTGCAATGGCAGTCGCATTTCTTGTATGCGGGGCAGGGCAGGCAATAAACGATTTTTTCGATTCACGCGTTGACGAATCTTTGCATCCCGAAAAGCCAATTCCAAGAAGAGCGATTTCAAAAGAGGCAGTTCTGACTTATGCAATTTTTTTGTTCATAATAGCGAACGCGCTTGCGCTGTTGTTTCTTCCGCTTGAATCAATCCTGATTTCAGTTGCATTCTCCTTATTGCTTGTTTTTTATTCTGCAAAAATGACAAGAATAAAATACATTGGAAACTGGATTGTTGCTCTTGGGACTGCCTTTACTCTTGTTTTCGGCGCCTCATTAACAGGGAATTATGGAATAGTTCCAGTGCTTGCGCTTTCCGCTGTCTTTGCAAACGTTGCAAGGGAAATCATTAAAGATACTGAAGACATTGATGCAGACTGGGGAAAAAAGCTTTCACTGCCAATGATTGTAAAAAAGCCCGCGGCAAAAGCAATTGTTTTGCTTCTGCACCTGCTTGCAATAATAACAGCCCTGCTTGCCTTTTTCGCATTGAAATTCGGAAACATTCTTTTTCCCGCCCTGGTAATTGTTTCGGGAATAATTTTCATGTATTCAAGCATGCTTTTCTTTCAGGATAATCCTGAAAAAGCTCAGGAATATTCCAAGGTGGGAATGCTGGTGGCGTTGATTGCCTTTCTCGCGGGAGTTTTTTAATGCGCGAAGTCCTTTTAATGAAAACAATTGCACTGCTCAAGGAAAAAGGCTTTTTTGTTGAAAGCTTTGTGCACGTGCATTCCTGTTTTGATTTGGCAGCAAAAAGGCACGGCCTGCTTTTTGTAATAAAAGTCCTGAACAATATCGACGCGCTTCGCGAGGAACAGGCGCTTGAACTCAAAAAGATTGCAGCGGTATTCAGTGCAATTGCAATTGTTGTGGGGGAAAAAAGCAAATCCTTTTCCCTGAAGGAAAATTCTGTTTATGAAAGATATTCCCTGAACGTGCTCAGCTTCATGGGATTTGCAAACATGCTCGAGGAAAATTTTCCAAGCGTAAAATTCTTCAAGGGAAAGGAAATAGTCGAGCTTGATTCCGAAAAGCTGAGAAAGAGAAGGAAAGAGCTCGGGCTTACTTTGGAGGAACTTGCGGAAAAAATTGATTCCACAACCGAGTCGATTTACCGGTATGAAAAAGGCGCGAATATTTCACTGCAGAAAGCCGAGGCTCTGGAGGACTTGCTGGCGGCAAGCCTGATAAAAAAAATAGATTTGTTCAGTGAAAACCCGCTTGAAAAAAATGTTTTTGAAAACCAGATTGAGGATTCTGCGCTTGAAAAAATCCGCGAGCTGGGGGTAGAGCTTGCTGTTTTTTCCCACGCGCCTTTCAAGGCCTCTTCATCCAAAAAGGAAAGCCTGATAATTGCAAAAGGCGCAAACAAACAGGAAATAAAAAAGAAGGCAATAGAGCTGCGGCAGGCAATGCATGTTTTTTCTTCTGGGCCTGTTATTCTTGCAAAGGAATTTCATGCAAAAACAATTGCGCAGGTTCCCGTCATTGAGGAACAGGAGCTTGAAAGCATGAGCAGGTTCAATGATTTGAAGGAATTAATCCGCGAGCGTGCGCGGAAAAGCCAATGAAATTTTCTGGAAAGCGGAAAAATGAACGAAAAAATTTTTTCGGAAAAAAGAAAATCCCTTGTAAAGGAAATGTCTGATTCAGGCTTCCTGAAGAGCGCTGAAATAAAAGGCGCTTTTCTTGCAGTTAAAAGGGAAGCCTTTTTTCCTAAGGAATTTGAAAATTTTGCTTATTCGGATGAAGCCTTTCCAATCGGTTTTGGGCAGACAATAAGCCAGCCCAGCACTATTGCAATAATGCTTGAAATGCTTTCTCCCGAAAAGGGAATGAAAATTCTTGAAATCGGCGCAGGAAGCGCGTATGTAATTGCACTCCTTGCACAAATTGTTGGACAGCAGGGAAAGGTTTTCGGGATAGAACTATTGCCCGAATTAAAATCTCTTGCGGAAAAAAATTTGAAAGAAGCGCAGTGCAAAAATTTTGAATTGCTGCTCGGGAATGGCTGCAATGGCTGGCGTGAGAAAAAGCCTTTTGACAGGATTTTAATCAGCGCTGCCTGCAGTGAAATTCCAAAAGCGCTTTCCACGCAGCTGAAGGAAAACGGGAAAATAGTTGCTCCCATTGGAGGAAGTTTTTCACAGGAGCTTGTTTTGTTTCAGGAAGAGAATGGCGTGCTTGTTGAAAAGCAGAGAAAATGCTGTTTTGTTTTTGTTCCATTGAAATGCTGATTCGCAATTTTTTTTTTTATCCTGCATTTGTCGAATAGGGCGCTTGTTTTTAATTGCAGTTGCAATGCCTTTTTGGCATGGTTAAAAGATTTTATCTGGACACTTCTATTTGGAGGGATTATTTTGAAGACAGAAAAGACGGCATAAGGCCTTTGGGAGAATTTGCTTTTCAGTTTTTGAAGAACTGCAGAGGGCAAAACTGCAAGATTCTTTATTCTGCAGCAACTATCTTTGAGCTTAAAGAATTTGCAGACAGGTTCTACAAAGAAATTGTTCCGGATTTCAAAGACCTGCTTATTTTAGTTCCGATTTTTGAACAGCAGAAAAATGAAGCGGCAACTATTTCAATGCAAAGGAATCTTCCTTTCAACGATGTTTTGCACGCCATTCTCGCAAGAGATAATAATGCAATTATTATTACGCGCGACAGGCACTTTGAAGAGCTTTTTGATGTTACAGAATCTAGAGTTCCAGAACAGGTTCTTTTTGATTAGCAAATTTTTTTTCCAGTTCTTTCATTAGCTGCTTGCTACCTTCGTTGCTTCTCCAGTTGTGCCATTCTTCATCTGTTTTGAACCGGCTTTTGCCCTTTAATGCGCCTCTTGCCGCAAAAAGCGCTTCCCAGCCCCTTTTTTCCCTTTCAGACTGGTTCGATTTCAGCTTGTCCCTGATGGATTCCCGAATGAATTCTGTCTTTGTTGAATATTTGAATTCCTTCATGTCTTTTTCAATCTGCCTTGCAAGCGCAGAATCAAGCCTTAAACAGATGTTTTCCATGCAATACAATGTAATGCAAAGTAATATTTAAAAATATCGGCAATTACCCTACAGCCATTTCTTTTTTTATTTCCTCGAGGATTTTTCGCAGTTCGGGATTTTTTATGCTTTGACTGTGCGCTGTTATCCATGGAATCCAAACAGGCTTTTTCTCTGCGTGATTGTCTGCCTTTTCGTATTCTGCTGCCTGCAAAAGCATTTCAAGCACATCGAGCTCGCGCGCGATTTTTGCCTCTCCTGTTTTTTGCTGTTCAAACTCAAGCCAGAGCTTTTTGAATTCGCGCGAATCTTTTTTGCCGAGAATTTCGAGCAGTTCTTCAAAGGCTTTTTTTTCGCGCATTGCCTTTTCCTCTTTGTTTAATCCCTTGTAGCTTGAGCCGTGCCTTTTCCAGTCGAGAATCAAATCTCCGGAAATGCTTTCGTGCAAATCGTGGACAATGCACATTTTCACTAACTTTTCAGAATCGCATTTCAGTTTCGGAGCGAGAACAAGCGCCATTGCGCTCATTCTGAAGGCATGCTCTGCGACGCTTTCGGGATTTGAAACCCCGCGCTCAACCCAGCCAGTTCTTTTCAATCCCTTGAGCTTTCCGATTGTTTCAAAAAAATTCAAGAGGCTTTTTGCGTTTTCTTCAGGCATTTTTTTCACCTTCTGCTGCGCCTGCGGAGTGCGCTGCGCGCGTTGTATTGCCGGATTCCTTTTTTGACATATGTGCTTGTCAGTGCGATTGCTTTTCTTAAAGGCACTTTTTCCCCTATTTCGCGCCCTCTTTTTCTGAGCTGGCGTTTTCTTTCAGGGGTTGGATTGCTGCTGTGTGTTATTTTGAAATCCGGGAACCATTTTTCCAATTGCCTTTCTATCTGGAGTTCGGCAAAAGAGGTGATTCCTTTTCCCAGCAATTTTAGGTTTTGTGGCGTACTTATCGGAAAAAATCCGACTGTGCGGATTTCTTTTCCTGTTGGGTCAATCCAAACCTTGATATATCCCACATCTGTTTTTTCGGGAAGCACTTCTATTGTCCTCTGTATTCCGCGGTTTGAAACAAAAAGATTGCAGTCTCTTGGGCCATCGCTTAATCTGTTAATGCCTTTTTGAAAAAAGCCAATGCTTAAACTGAAGTTGATGTAAAAGTCGCGGGAAGGCTTTTGTCCGCGGATTTGCTGAAACAGCTCTTCGGCCCTTCCCGTGTGCATTTCAAGATTTTTGGAATCAAAAAATTCCGGCCGAATTACAATTCCTTTTACTGCCATTTTTTTTCATCCCCAGGAGCTTAATCTGCTCTGCTTTGCGCTGAAATCGATTTTTGCCTCGAGCTTTTTCAGCGCGTTCTGTACGCGCTCGTTGCTGAAGCTGTGTTCATTGCACAAAAAATCAAGGATTTTTTCCTTCTGCAAATTTTTGAATTCAATTTTGTAGTTTTCGGAAAACTCGGGGCGCAGGAAAATTTCCTCTATCTCTTTGTAATCAAAATCAGGCGTGAATTTTGTGTGCGAGATTATTTCTTCAAAAGAAGAATATTTTTGCACAAGCTGCAGCGCTGTTTTCGAGCCTATTTTCGGAAATTTTTTGTTGAAATCAGTCCCTGCCAGAATTCCAATCCATACAAGCTTCTGCCGCGTAATGCCTAACTTTGCAAGATTTTTTTCAAGCTCAATCATTTCAGGGCTGACATTATAATAATAGTTTTTTCCCGGCGCTTTTCTTTTTCCCGAAACAGTTATATTCCTGAACAAGCGTTTTGCCCCGAACAACAAAGAATCAAAATCCTGCGAAACGCATCCGTACAAATCCCCCTTTTCAACCATCTGCGCAATCTGGGCTTCCCCATCATGCTCTGCCTGTACAATAGGCAGGCCCATTAAACCGATTAATGTTTTTGCCTCTTCAACCATTTCTCCTGTGAGTTTTGTTGCCTGCATTGCGAATTTTCTTGCTTCCTCGACTTCGCCTTTTTCCTTTGCTTCATGGAATTTTTTTTCCGCGGCTGTGCGGATTTCATTCCGCGCCCTTGTTGTTTCTGATTTGAGTTTCAATGGCTTTCCGTCGAAAACAAAAACAGGCAAAGCGCCTGCTTCGAGAAGATTGACTGTCCTGTACAATAATCCTGTAAGATGCGAGGTTATTCTTCCCTTTGAATCCATTAGTGGAGTTCCGTCCGCGCCGCGGATGATTGAAAGAAACTGGTAAAGGATGTTGTAGGAATCGATTCCGATGCGCCTGCCGTTTAAAAACCCGAGTTCTATTTCCTGTTTTTCAAGTATTTCGGTTATTTGCGTGCCCATATCTACTGAATATGATTCGCGAGCTTTTTATTAAAGTTTTTGAGGGGAGTTTTGTCCGCCTTTAAAAGTCATGCCAACATTTAAATTCCTTTTCAATTAGGGATATGTTATAATAATTTTTAACGGCAAAAACTTGCCTTTTTGCAATCGAGGGGTGTTTATGGAAAGCGTTATAAGAAAAGCAATTTCTAGGGCTAAATCTGAGGCTGCCGCAAAGAAATCAACTGAAAAGCTCAGCAAAACACCGCGCTCGGATGAAGAGCTTGTAAAGCTTCTTGAATCATCGCAGGCAAAAATCCGCGTTGTAGGCGTGGGAGGCGGAGGCTGCAATACTATTGAAAGAATGACTGAAATCAAAATCATTGGCGCGGAAACTCTCGGGATTAACACTGATGCGCAGGATTTGCTTAACACTGTTTGCGACAAAAAAATTTTGGTGGGGCAGGATCTTACAAGAGGCCTGGGAAGCGGCTCTGACCCTCAGGTGGGAGAAGGGGCTGCAAGGGAAAGCGCTGAAGAGCTTGCTGAAGCGCTTGCGGGAACAGACCTTGTTTTTATTACCTGCGGAATGGGCGGCGGAACAGGAACAGGCGCAGCGCCTGTTGTTGCCGAGATTGCAAAGGAAATGAAAGCGCTTACTTTGGGCGTTGTAACTCTTCCTTTCACTGTTGAGGGCAAAAAAAGAATGGAAAACGCAATGACTGGCTTGGCAAATTTGAAAAAATACGCCGACACAGTAATTGTGATTCCAAACGACAAGATTCTTGAAATTGCACCCGACCTTCCTGTAAATGCGGCATTTAAGGTTGCCGATGAAGTCCTTACAAATGCAGTAAAGGGAATTACTGAAATGGTTACAAAGCCGGGCTTGATAAACCTTGATTTTGCAGACCTGCGCACAATTCTCCAGAGAGGGGGAGCGGCAATGATCGGCTTGGGAGAATCACGAAGTTCCGAAGCAGGGGAATCCCGCGCGCTTGAAGCAGTTGAAAACGCACTGACAAGCCCTTTGCTTGACGTTGATATCAGCGATGCTAACCGCGCACTCGTGAATGTAGTGGGCGGAAGCGACATGACTCTCAGGGAAGCGGAAATGATTGTGGAAACTGTTTCCGCAAAAATCAGCAACAATGCCCATATTATCTGGGGCGCAATGATTGACGATACAATCCCAAAAAACCAGATTCAGGCAATGGTTGTTATTGCGGGCGGAAAATTCCCCTATCTTGACGGCGGTTCCGATGGAAGGCAGTCGGGAGAGATTGATTTGGGAATAAAGTTCACTTAAGCCTGCAAAACCAAGCATTAAAAACCTTTTTTTGTTTAATTTTAGTATCAGCGCTTTTAGCTAGAAGAATATTTTTGGTTTTGTTATGGAAAATTCTGAAGGGCAGGGAAATTTTTTTTCAAGGCTTAATCTTCCCGGAAAATTAAGGGATTTTTTGTCTTCTTCCAGAAGGATTTTCATTATTTCAAAAAAGCCTTCGAGGGAAGAGTTTACCACAATGGTGAAGGTAACAGGCATTGGAATAATAATCATTGCAATAATTGGTTTTATTGTAATCATTACTTTTACCTTGACGGGAATAGGCTTTTGAAAAAGCCGAAAATTTTTGTTAAAAAAACGTGTTTTTTATGCTGTTTTCAGTCCGCACAACTGTTGGGCAGGAAAGCCTTGTAGTAGACATGCTTGGCAGAAAAGTCCGCGATGAAACACTGCCTGTTTACAGCATTGCAGTTATCCCCGGCCTCAAAGGATATATTCTCATTGAAGCACAGGACGAGCTGAATGTAAGAAACGCTATTGCGGGAACTCCGCACATAAAAGGTTCTGGCATTGTAAAGGGCGCTGTAGACATAAAGGAAATCGAAGCACTGCTCGAATCAAAGCCATTGATGAAATCAATAAAGGAAAACGACAAAATTGAAATTGTTTCCGGTGCCTTTAAAGGAGAAAAGGCAAGGATAATGCGCGTAAACGATGCAAAGGAAGAGGTTGTGGTTGAACTCCTTGAAGCGGCAGTAAAAATTCCCGTTACCTTGAAAGCTGAAAACATAAGAGTGATAAAAGAATAATCTTTTTGATGTGATTTTATGGCTGAAATAAATGTTCTGGTTGAAGCAGGAAAAGCAACAGCAGCTGCGCCTTTAGGACCAGCTCTCGGCCCTCTCGGAGTAAACATCGGAGAAATCGTAAGCCAGATAAACGAAAAAACAAAGGATTATGCGGGAATGAAAGTCCCAGTTACTATTTCGATTGACTCGAAAAAGAATTTTGAAATCTTAGTAGGAAGCCCGCCCACTAGCGCGCTCATTAAAAAAGAACTCAAGCTTGAAAAAGGCGCCGCAAACCCCAAGCAGCCGATTGGAAACCTTTCAATGCAGGAAATAATAAAAATTTCCAAAATGAAACAGGATAATTCCGGCGCCTCAAGCCTAAAGGCAGTTGCAAAAGAAACAATCGGGGTTTGCGACAGCATGGGAGTAACAGTAGAAGGAAAGCCCGCAAGGCAGATACAGAAGGAAATAAAGGAAGGAAAATTCGATTCAATGCTTGAACAATAAAAGAAATGTAAAAAGTATTAGAAGAATAAGCCCACTACCAAACACAAAAAATGAAATACTTGGAAGAAATGCCCTCAAATAACATCGCAAGAAAGGATTAAACAAGAATTTGAAAAAGCAAAAGATTATCTTGGCTGATAAAAAATGTTTTTTGTTTTGTTGGTTGACAACTTATTAGGGTCATTCTATAGCATTGTTGTTTTGCTTTTTATTTAAGAGTAGTTAATTAAGCAGAATAAGCCACTTACACGAAAAACATAATATTAATTTAAAATAAGCATGTTTTTATATACTTTTTATAAGTGGTTTTTTTGAATGACTTAGAGAATTATTTTGTTATCCCTAAGAGTGAAAAGCCCATTTTTGATAACTTAATCGTTTCAAAACTTAACAGCGGCAAAAGAATTAATGTTTATTTTTCAACAAATTATTCAAGTCCAAACTATTATTTCCTTTCTCAATTAATTGACATTTCAAAGTTAAGCAGTTTTGAGAACGTTTACTTTTACATTTCATATGCTGATACTGTTCTTTCAGCAAAAAAACACGCTTATTTTTCTGTGCAAACCGCAGAACTTGATGAAAAATTCTTACATCACAACATTAACCAAGTGAGAACAATACTTTCAACTGCGGGTGTTAAGGAAGATAACATTTTTTTGTTCACTGCTTCTGATGCTTGGGCAAAATTCCTAACTTTTGACCCTAAGCAAAGCATAGAATTTTACAATGCATTAAGCCTGTACCCAGATCATATAAGCAATATCCCTACAGACATTACAACTCGCTATTATATTTCTAAAGAAACAAGATACAGTTTTGCTTATGTTTTGCAGAAAACAATGGATTTGTTTGTGGCAACTTATTTTCACAAGTTATTTCCTGAAGAAATTGAAGGAAAAATAGACATACTTGTTTTAAGCAACAGCACAGCGCCAGTATCACTAAAAGCCAAGAAAATATTTTCTAAAAACAGTGTATTGTCAAATCTGCCAACCTTGATAACACTAAGAGATGTTCCCTGCTTTGGGCATAATTCCAAAGTTAATAAAAAGTTTCTAGTTCCTCACTGGGACATGTCTGTTGAAGAAATTTACAAAGTAATTGACGAATATAAAGTCTCAAAAGAACACATTAAATTACTGTTTGAAACAATTCTTAACGAGCTTGAAGAATATTTAACACTAAGCAAGAGCGGGAAAGTAACAAGTTCAAAAAACAAGCCGGAACTGGAAAAGAACAGCCATAAAAATCAAAAAATAATACTAGCACACAACCTTAATGCATTCTTAAGGAACATTAAAAGAACAACATCCCAACCGACCCCAAAAACCTATTTAATAATCTCAAAAAAAGACCAGATAACAAAAGTTGCAAAATTCCTAAGAAGTGAAACCTACTTAAAGTTATTAGAACTTTGTAACGGAGAAAATTCAATAACAGACCTTTCAAAAAGACTGAACAAGCACATTTCAAATGTCAGTGCAGCAATATCAGAACTAAAACAGGAAGGGCTAGTATTAATGAATGAAGAAAAGAAGCCAGTAAGGGTTGTAAACACCATCAAGGTTGACTTTCAATGAGCTTAAAAAAAGAAATAGTCAAAGCACTAAAAAATGAAGACTTGGATGCCGGCCATGGCTTAGACCACTTAATCAGAGTACAAAATAATGGAAACAAGATAAGTCATGTAATGAAACTTAACAAAAACATTCTCACAGCAGCCTTGCTTTTGCACGACTGTGACCGTTCTGATGAAGAAAACCACGCATTAAAAAGCTCTCAAAAGGCAAAAAAGATTTTAACTAAGTTAAACTTTCCAAAAGAACAAATCAACATAGTCTTTAATGCAATTAAAAACCACAGCAGAACAGACTTGTCAAAATCTCTAAAAGATATTTATTCAATAATAATTTATGACGCAGACAAACTTGACGGAATAGGAAATCAAGCAATAAAAAGAGTAATAGAAATTAAAAAAAAGAAAAAATGGAACCAAGAACAAGCAACAAAGTGGTACTTGGGGCGAATCTTGGATGTAGTGAAAAATGAACCCTTATACTTGCAGCAATCAAAAAAAATAGCAAAAAATAAACTAAAACAATCATTAGCCTGGTGCAAAAAAAACCTAAAAGAAAAATTTAATCAAGAAATAAACAAATACGGATTTACAAACATTCAACAAATCAAATTCTGAGTCGAGTCTGTTCTAATTTTTGCTGAAATTCTCCCTATTGTTGCCGCACTATCTTTTTTATTTTTTGTTCAATTTTCCTAATAAACGTCGGGTTTATTGCATGCGGTTTCTGCCGATTTTTGCAAAGGATTACTCATAAGCTCTTGGGTAAGACAAGAGCGACAAACCCTAAGAAGATTTGGATTAAAATTTGTTCCCACGCTTTCTCCTATTCTCTTAACACAGCTTTTAGCAATTCCACGTTCTAAATTGCCTGCTGTTTTAAGGTTTTTAGGATTTAAAGTTTCCACCATCCCAAATGAGAGCATACTAAAAAAACTCGGCACACCAAACACGCTATTCCAATTCACGTATATAGCACGGCGACCAGATTTGAGAGTGTCAGAAGTTGGAAATGCTAATTTAAAGGATTTTGCAATTGCTGCCAAAGTTCGACAACCATCAAGAAAAAAAAGAAATTTTTATCGTCAATATTGGATCAACGAAGTTTTCAAAAGTTTTGGTTTCAAAAAAACTAATGATAATAAAAAAGATTTAGATGCAATAAAAATTATCACAAAAAACTTTTCAAAAAACCTCGCAGCTCAGATTGCTATAATCCACAAAAATGAGGCAACAATTAATAACCCGCGATTTTTTGGAGGGTTATTACCTGGAAATGTTAGTATTTTAGGAGAAATACTAGACTTAGATACCTTTTGCTTTCCACACACACTTAATCCTGAAGAATTTAAACGTCAACGACAAAGGGATTTAGAAAACGCTTTTTTGACTATTGGATTATTCTCACAAAGGCTACTTGGCGACTACATCTCGATCGATTGGGAAGACCAACGAGACTGGAAAAAATACGTTTTAATGGCAGAAAACATAAGATCAATAGCGGACAACAGCTTCAAAGAAATTTACAGTACTATTACACAAAATCAACCTGACAAACTTTTCCTACCAGAAATCTTCAATACAAAAAGATTGTTAGAATTGATGGAAGGCCCAGGAGCTTAGGGAGCCTAACAAATTTTGTTGAAACGCCTATTCTGGTGGGCTTAAATCGTGGTATTCGCCGGGTTTTTTTCTTCTTGTTGCATTTTTTGTTTTGTCTTTTTTGCAAATTGCATTAATTGATTTACCCATTCTGGATTCAGTTGATAATGCCCATTATTTTTTGTCAGGATTCCGTTTTTTTCCAGTATTGGCATCAAGGTCACTTAAGCAAAGTATCCTATTGTTTGTTGTTTTATTTGACTGGCAAGCTCTTTGTTTTCTATTTCAAAGATTTTTATTTGAGTTTTTTTCTTGTAAAAAATGTCAAAAAAGCCCTTCATTAGAACTGATTGGACGTCTTTGTTTTTGTTTAGTTTTTCAATTTTTTGTTTTAAATCAATATCAAAAAAGATTTGCAGTATTTTGTCACCAATAACAAAAGTGTCGTGCGTGCTAGCACAGTCAACACCAAGTTTTATTTTGGTTCTTCCTAACCGCCTATAAAATGGAGCGAGCGCTTTATTCAAAGGCGAAGAATTGCAGCATACTACATAGCCTTTTCCACTTTTAAATATTCTTTTCAATGTCTCCAAATCGCTTTTTTGTATATTCATCAACCAATACAAGTGCTTTACTTGTGCAACACCAATATGTTCTTTATCGTGCAGTATGGCAGAGTCCATCCAGGCAACAATAAACCTACAAGCATTGTAAAAATTGTCGAATGTTTTGACCGAGGATTTTTCTTGTTGTAGCTTGTATTCTGTTTCAATTGATTCTGTGAAGCGTTTCAGTTTTTCAACCCAATCAAGATTTAATTGGAAAGAATTTTTTTTCTTTTCAACAACGCCTTCATTCAAAAGTCCCTGCAGGGTTTTATGAACCGCCTGATAGGTAATCGGGTTTCCGGAGCTTTTTCTGACTCTTTCAAAAATCTCTTTAGTTGAAAGAGGCCACTGCTCGCTCAAAATCAGAATAATGTTTTCTTTTGTTCCAACTGCCTTTTTTGTAAAAGGCAAAATCAAGCTCGGCATCAAATAATACAAACAATAATACAAATTTAAAACATAACATTCCCAAATGAATATAAATATGGGCGACTTGTTGTCAAAAGAGTTACGCGAAGAAGAAAATGCCAAAAAATTAGAACAAATTCTTGAGAAAAAATATGGAAAAATAAAAGCAACAGTACTCAAAACGCAACCTTTTGCTTTGCAGGAGCATATCTGCATTTTGCATACTTTTTTAAACCCTTGCCAGTCATTTTTTTATAATTGGATTAAGTCTCTTTTTTTGAGACCACATGTACCGCTTTTGCGGGAGGTTTTTTTTAATGGACAACATTAAGCCGATTGCACAAAAGCGCCCTGAAAAAACAGTGCGCGAAGCAAGGGAAGTAAGGGAAGCAAGCCTTGTGCGCAATCCAAAGGAAGCTTTTTTGGTTTCACTGCTTAAGATGCGCGATGCGAGCAAGCAGCGCAAGTTTGTACAGTCAATAGAACTAATGGTCAATCTGAAAGGATTGGATTTTAAAAAGCCTGAAAGCCAGTTTGATTTGAGGGTAAGCCTGCCTTTTTCCGCTGAAAAGGCAAAGGGAAAAGTACTTGTTTTTGTCCGCGACAAGGCATTTGCAGCAGAGATAAAGGAAAAGGTTGACAGGGTAATAATGGAACACGACATCCAGGGTTTGAACAAAAAGGATGTTGCGGAAATAATAGAAACTTTTGATGTTTTGCTTGCAGAAGGGCCTGTAATGATTGCAGTCGGAAAATTTTTGGGGCAGCAGCTTGCGCCAAAGGGAAAAATGCCTAAACCCATTCAAACAAATGTCTCTGAGCTGGAATCCTCTCTGGGAGAATTGTCATCTGTAATACGGGTTACAAACAAAAAGGGAAAGCCAATGCCTGTTTTTCAGGTTGTAATCGGAAAGGAAAGCATGCCCGACGACCAGCTTGCCCAGAATTCCCTTGCTGTTTTCAATGCTATTTTCAATGCAGTTCCGGGAAAAATGCAGAGCATTAAATCAGTCATTCTGAAGGAAACAATGGGCCCGGCAATAAAAGTGGGAGAACAAAAGGCAGGTGAGCAGAAATGAAGCGCCATATTCTGAAATGGAAACAGGCCCAGCTTGTTGAAATAAAAAACCTTGTTTCAAAGCACAAAGTAATTGCAATTGCTGATTTGGAGAATTTTCCCGCTGCCTTGTTCCAGGTCCTAAGAAAAAAATTAAAGGGAAAAGCAGTAATAAAAGTTTCAAAAACAAGAGTAATAAAAAAAGCCCTTGAAGAGGCAAATCTCAAGGCGCCGGAACTGCTTTCTCTTGTTTCGGGAAGCCTTGCGATTATTTTTACTGAAATGGATTCATTTGAATTATACGGCTTCTTGAAAAGAAGCAAGGGAAGCGTTTCAGCAAAAGAAGGAATGCTTGCTCCGCAGGACATAATGATTCCTGCAGGAGATACAGGACTTCCACCCGGCCCTGCATTGTCTGACTTGAAAGCAGCAGGTTTGAATGTAAGGGTTCAGGGAGCAACAATTGCAATTGCACAGGACAAAATTGTCGCAAAAAAAGGCGAAGCAATTTCAAAGCCTGTTGCAGGCGTGTTGTCAAAATTAAATATTAAGCCGATAAAGGTCGGATTGAATATTATTGCCTGCTATGAAAATTCACAGCTTTTCAAGCCAGAGGTTTTGGACATTGATTCAGAGCAGGTTTTCAATGACATTGTAAAAGCCGTCAGAAGCGCAGTCAATCTTTCAGTTGAAGCTGTTTATCCCACAAAGGAAACAATTGAACTGATAATTGCAAAAGCAGTTTTGCAGGCAATGGCAGTTGAAGAGCTTGCAAAGCAGAATGAAAAAAAAGAATAAGCGATTATGAATTTTTTGAGGTGAAAAAATGGAATACGTGTATTCAGCCTTGTTGCTGCACTCTGCAAAAAAAGAGCTCTCTGAAGAGGGAGTTTCGCACGTGCTAAAAGCCGCAGGAATAACCCCTGATTCTACAAAAATCAAGGGTCTTTTGTCCGCCCTTAAAGACGTGAACATAGACGAAGCAATAAAGAAAGCAGCAATGCCTGTCGCAGCTGCTCCTGTAGCGGGAGAAGCAAAAACAGAGGCAAAGCCGGAGAAAGCAAAGGCAGAAGAAGAGGCAAAATCAGAAGAAGCGGCAGCTGAAGGATTAAGCAGTCTTTTCGGCTGACTCTTTCTTTTTTTATTTTTATTTTTCGGCAAAGCAGCCGGCAAGAATGACTTGCTTTGCATACTCTTACTATTTCTATCCAATAGAATTTTGGCATATTTTTGCCAATCACTCCAATTAGCCAATTGTCGTATTCCTGCAAACCTTTTTAACTGCATTGTTCTTTCCACATAACTGGGGTTTTTCTTTTTGAGTTTTTGCTCTAAAAGAATTTTTTGGGGGTTGGTTGAATGAAAAAGTTTTTTTTAGCGTTAGCGCTAGTTGCGGTCGGTCTAATCTTTTTTAGTTTTGTTTTAGCGGCTCAGCCGACAAAAATGTCTTTACAAGGAAAAGTTGAAGGCTTGTCAAGCGGAGATTTGGGAGTAAAGATTTCTGATCAAAACTCCTGCTTAGACGGAGTCTTTTTCGACCACAATTACACAGGCGCTATTCAAGACAGCACATTCAATCTATTGTTAGGGGATTTAGACCAATTAAACCTCAATTACAACCAAGACTATTGGCTATGCTTATCTGTTAACGGTTCTCTTGTTGATGGTCCGAACAATTTTAGAGGCGGACAGGGCCAGATTGGCATGGAAGATATTAATGGTTCTTTTGGTTCCAGCAGCGGCGATACTAATTGGCAGACTTCTTGGAGTGTTTTTGATGCCAACATGCAAAATTATTTTTTGGATATTGGCAGGAACTTAACCCAAACAATTACGGGGGTAAAGACTTTTTCTTCTACTACCCGTTTTAATTCTGGGCTTTTAATTCCGGACGGACAGGCTATTTCTTTTGGCGAAGAATTAATGGTTCCGATTAGTTCCAGTTCTGTTGGAAGCACTAGCTTGGTTTTTCCAACGGGTTATTTTGCCAATATTTCCAATGGTCCAACAACCAGTGTTGCAGTCAGCAATATTTGCACTTTAAACACTAGTCAAACTGTTTCCGGTGTAAAAACTTTTTCTGTAAACCCAACAATTTCCAATATCAAACCGTTCATAACAATAACAGACACAACAACAAACGACGATGATTATGTACTAGGTTCTTTTGAAGACTCTTTCTTAATCAGGAACACGAGTGCAGATAAGAATTTTTTTAGAGTAAACAATACGGGGGATATTGCTGGAATGAAGACAGTGATTAAGGCGGATGGAAATTTAACAATGTATTCGCCAAACGGCACACCATACAATTGTGGTGTAACTGACGGAGGGGTTTTTCAATGCACATAAAAAAAATAATTTGTATTCTAATACTGTTGTTGTCTTTGCCAGTGGCTTTTAGTTTAACAGAAGGACAATCTATTGCGCAAGACCAAGTAGATGTTTTGAATGCAAAAGCAGAATCTTTAGATTGCAGAAACGAGTCTGTGATTACTGATTTTGCTTCCCAGACAGTTCAAGTATATGCATCTTGTTTGTCAGTTGAAAAGAATGATTTGACTGCTTCTTTTGAAGTCAAGAGAGATGTCCAAGCAGTCCTAAGCGTTTCTTTTGGAGAAATTTTGGAGAAGCTTGCGGAAACAGGTAACATTCAAGACACAATTCTCTTTTTCCAAAACAAAGCAATAGACAACTTTGTCGCATTCAAAAACGACATTAGAAAAAACATAGCGAGCCTGCAAACAAGCAAAGACATTGAAACAATAACACAGGGACTAAGAATACCGGACGAAAAATTGAACCAATAAAAAATAAAGCATTAACAGTACACATTAAATTGTCTTGGGTGGGTTGAATGAAAAGAATGTTGATTTTATTTTTTCTGGTTCTTCTTTCTTTTAACAGTTATGCTGGAACTTGGACTTCTTTAGGAGATATTGGGACTGGAATAAGTTCTCTAGCAGTTCATGATGGAAACCTTTACACTCTACAAAACGGGTTAGGAACTTATAACAGTGCTTCACGAGTTTGGACTTCTTTAGTGCCAAAAGGATACACTGGTTACCCTACTACTGCTCTTGCTTCTTATGATGGAAATCTTTTCGTTGGAAGTAGTGGATTAGGGGGACCGGGCGACGCTAATGTTTTGGGTTCCTATGACAATATTACTGGTATTTGGACTGAAGGAATATTACAAGGATATGAAATAGAAGATTTAGTCGTTTATGATGGAAATCTTTATGCATCGGTAAATCCTAATTGGAGGCATCCTGAATATGGTGGATTACTAACCTATGATGGTAAAGTTTGGACTAGAGTAGTTAATAGCTTTTTTAATGTTCTTGCGGTTTATGATGGAAATCTCTTTACTGGAAACGAAGATGGCGTTTTTGGAACTTATAATGCTGCTAGTGGGATATGGGCTAATTTAGGAGATAAAGGAAGCGCAATTCGTTCTCTTGCGGTTTATGATGGAAATCTTTATGCTGGACAATATGGACATATTGGAACTTATAAAAATGGCATCTGGTCTTCTTTAACTTGGAGGGAATCACAATACTGGAACTTTAATAATTTTCTCACAGTTTATGATGGAAATCTTTATATTGGAACTGGAGAGGATTATAGTGAAGTTTGGACGTATGATAGCACAAGCAATATTTTTTCAGTTGCTTTTAATTTTTACCGGCAAAGTGCTTTTGCTGTTTATGATGGAAATATTTACACCGGAACGACCCAAGGTGTTTTAGGAACATATTACAACGAGCCATTCTCCATTATAATAACATCTCCAACGATGAATAGCTCTTTTTATCCGAGCCAAGATATGAATGTTCAATTTGCAGTGAATAGTTCGGGTAATGATTTTGCAGAAACTGGATTAAGCCAAATTCAATATAAATTAAAAGACCCTGATTCTTGGACTGCAAAAAATGCAACTCAGATTGGTACGGGAACTTATTCTTTTTCTGTTCAAGCGCCCTCAACAGATGGAAATTATTCTTTCAGCATAAGAGCACAAATCAATGGCAACTACATTCAGAATAAAATAAACTATCGCGTAGCTAGAGGCGATTTATACATTGAATCAATCAAACCAATCCAAGTAGTAGAAGATGTAAATCTAGTAACAGACAAAGCAACAGTAGTAAGAGTAAAAGTAAAAAACACAGGCAATCCAGCAACAGTCAGAACAAAACTAACATACAACGGACAAGACTATAATATAACTGAACCAATTAGTGATTCTAATACACTCGATTTCTATCCAAGCCCATATTCAACGCCAGGAAAATACCAAATAACTGCAATAGTTGACGATGCCAATCAAATCCCTGAAACAAACGAAAACAACAACACAAAAACAGTCGATGTAAATGTGATTAACACTGATAGATTAAGAGTAGCATTTTTTAGATACGATTACCCTAATTTAGATAAGTATCTAAACGATGTTAATACTCTATCAACCTTTTTGCTTGATACTTACCCAATAGCAAAAAATAAACTTGAAATTGTTCCAGTAAAAACCCCGTTTGACCCCGGTCTTACTTCGATTGGATGCGTATTGCCTTGGTGGTGCCCCTCTTTAGTGCTTTCCGCATTAGACACTCAGATTAACTCAGGACACTTAAATGTGGATAGAGGAATATTAGTTGTCCCAAAAGGTTGGCTTGCTAACCATTTTTATTATTCAGAAGGAGGCTTTACTGTCCCTCATACTAAAAGTGCTCTGCTTGAGTATTCCTCCCTTGCTTCTGGCGTTGCAGCACATGAGTTAGGTCACACTTACAATCTTTGCGATGAATATAAACAAAGTGTTTGGATAGATGAAAACAATCAATTAAGTAGTGTAGGGGGATGCGGAAATCCTTTTCCGAACAATTGTTTTGGAGCTGGTTCTGACCCTGAAAGTTGTATTGGAAATATGGACATTAATGGTTTCTCAGTCCGCAAGAATGATAGTAGAAAAACAGGCGAACCATCTAATCAGTTTAATGGCTTTGTTGTGTCTTGGCATAGCTTTATGGGGGATGCAGACAGTTTTTCATGGGCTTCAAAAGAGTCTTATACTCAAATTTTGAAGAAGTTAGATCCTAACGGACCTATCGACCCTCAAATAATTTTGATTAGAGGCATAATAGACGCAAACGGAGATATTTCCTTTTATGACTTTTATTTAACTGACGGTTATCCCTATGGAATTACAGATGGAAATTATACTATTGAACTTAAAGATAGTAACAATGGAGTGATAAGAGATGTCAATTTTGGACCTCCTTTTTTGGGTGATTTGAATTGGGGAAAAGACATTAATACAACTGCTTTTGATTTTGCAATCGATTACAATTCAAATATTCACAAAATTGTTGGAAAATATGGTGGCAATGTAAAAGTTGAAAGAATTGTTAGTTCTGTTGCGCCGACTGTAACTGTGGTCTATCCAAAACAAGGCGATGTTTGGACTGATACGAATTCAATACAATGGAGTGCAAACGATTCAGACAGCAATAACTTGAGTTATTCCTTACTTTATACTTTTGACAATGGAGCTTCCTGGTATCCCATTGCCTTAGATGTTACTGACAAAAATTATACTTGGAGTGTCAAAGAGGTTGACCCAAAAAATACTTACAAAATCAAAGTTATTGCAACGGACGGAGTTTTAACAGGAGATAATAACTCAGGAACATTTACAATAAAAGCCCCAAACATAGAACTTTCACCCTATCTCTGGGATATTGGAAGACAGGCTAAAGGAAGAATTCTAGAATCAAATTTTACTATAACTAATTCTGGAAACGCTGATTTAAATCTTTTTAGTATTAATTCTTCTCCGACCATAGACATTGCAGGCATTTCTTTCCCACTAACTCTGCAACCAAATGAATCGCAAACTTTTACTGCAACTATTGATATTTTGCCTATTTTAGGTGGTTATTCTGGTGATATTAATATTAGTTCAAACGATCCTAACGAGTCAATAAAAACAATTTTTGTTGACGGAAACATTCAACAAGTTTCTCCACAAATAAGTGTAGCTGTTTCAGCGCCGTATGAAATAAATTATCCAAACTCTTTTTCTTTGAATGCACTTGTAACAACTCAAAACTCGCCTTTACGCGATGCAAACATTACCATTCATCTTCCTCAAGGACTTTCAACTGCCAACCCTTTAACAGTAAATTTAGGAAATATTTTTGAATCAAGTTCAAACAATGCAAGTTGGAACATTAATACAAGCCAAGCGGGCTTATTTGAAATTGTTTTAACTGTTTCTTCCATTAATAATGCTGATTTCAATGAAACTGTTTTAGTTAATGTTACCAGAATAGGAGTTAGTGACATTTCAACGGACAAAAATGCGTATTATCTAACTGAAAGAGTAAGAATTTATCCTGTGATTACAAACTTTAATTCAGGAGTAACCTACACAAACTTAGACATTAACAGCGTAATTACAGATTCACAAGACAATAACACAAATTTGCACAATCATATTACAACACTTTTTGCTGGAGATACACAAACACTTTTCAATTATTGGGATAAAGGAAACAAAATGTCGGGAAACTATAAAGTAACTACATATTTGTACGATTCTAATAGACAATTATTAGACTCTAACGTAACAACTTTTGAAGTGCTCTCCCCAACAATAGACTGGATTGTTGGATATGGTGGAAAAAAAGTCATAGGACCGGACTATAACATAACCTATTCTATTTTACCACGGCCAGTAAAAAAAATAATTAGCGTAGATTACAATCTTTTTATAGGCTGGAAATATTATTCAAGTTAGTTCTTTTCCAAAACTTATTGTACAAAAGAGCGGGCATGTGTTTTTTTCTATTGTTTCTCCAGAAACACACTTGTAATAAATGTTAGTTGTACTTACTTTGTTTGTTTGCAGAAGCTTGCCTTCGTGAACAGTAAATGTAACTGGGTCGTTTGCTTGAATCTCTACACAGTTTTCGTCTATTCCTGTTGCTGTTTCAGCAAAGATTCCAGCAGTATAAACGGCACCTTGTGGAATCCTCAAATTTTGCGAAACAATAATTGTGTTCGGAGCATTAACCGCTTTTGAAAAATCAAAGTAAGGCTCTGCTCTTGGATTAACTCGCGGCACAAACAGATTACTCCAAAATACGCCAAAAAGTATTACAATAAGAATCAGAACTAAAACGGCCAATAACACTAGTTTTTTCATTTAAAACCAATTCTATTTAGCCTTTTTCTACTTAATAAACTTGTTCTTTTTTGAAGCCTTGCACTTAAAGTCTTGAAAAAGGGGAACTAAAAGTGCAGAATGAACACTTAAAATGCAAAGATAAAAATTTTTTATCTATTGGTTATAATAGAAAAAATTATAATCAAAGCAATGACTATGATGCCTATAATGGCTACGAAAAGGGCGGTAGCTGAAGCAAATGGCATGAAAAAATAAACAAAGCCAATACCAACGAAAAAACCAATTATTGAAAGCACAAATTTTATTATGTCCATTATTTCACCTCTTTTTTTGTTTTTTTTAGTTTAATACTTCTAAGCCCTATTTCGGCTTCTAAAGTATCTTCATTCCCACCATTAAAGAATAAAGAAACTACACAGAGTGAAAGACCCAAAAATATCTCGGCAATGGGTTGGATAATTATAATTGTTTGAATAGAGAAAAAATTAGTTAACATAGTTGGATTTGTAAAAGAAAAATATAAAGCGTGCAAAATGACAACAAGCCCAATAATAAACAGCACATTGCTCTTTACACTCATGTCAATCCAACCGCCAAAGAACTACTGCAAAAATAATGAAAATTACAGTTAAAACATATTGCGCTTGAAAAAAAGTAGAAATGGCTAAAAAAATAGAAAGAAGTACGCTGAGTGTTTTCAAATCTGCTTTTTTGACTCTTATTGCCATTCTAAATCCCTCTTTTTGTTCACCCCCTTTCAGATTGTTTTTTATTTTCATAGCTACCACTATCTGTTTAAGATAGTGGTTAGCGCCACAATCTTTGAGGGAGTGCATCTCCCAATATGCAATTCTTATTAGAAGTAGAAAGCAAATTGTTTTTACGCTTATTCTTTTTTTAAAAATAGCTTTTGAAAATCATTTTTTTATATTATACATTTTTTTAAGCATAGCTCTTGTTATTAGCCCACCCATTTCTTTTTCTTCTTTTACAATTTCTTCAAATTCTTTTTTTGTAATCGTTTTCTTTCCATAACCATCAAGGTCAGCCTTGTTTCTGTTGTGGTCATCAATAAAAACCATTTTTACCACCTAATAAATCTTTAACAGCAAAAAGCATTTACACATATTCTTTTGCAAAATTGACACTTATTCCAAGCTCGTGAATCTCTTGAATCAGCACGATAATGTTATGCGCTATTAGCTTGCAGAGTAATTCGTTTTTTTGTGCTGTGAAGTTTTTGCTTTTAACTGAATCCCCCAGCTTTGATTTTACCATAAAAAAAGTTGTTTCCACATTGCTTCTTTTATGGTAGTGCTGTAAAAATTCTTCTTTATGCAGGGAGAAAAAATGCCAAGCATTTCTCCAAGCACTACAACCAAAAGCCTTTGGCTTTGTGTTATCTTTGAAAAGAATAAACGGCTTTGCCCCAGTATCTGAAATAAACTGCATATTTTTTCTTGAACAATAGCCTTTGTCTGCACTATATTCCCCTGCATCAAATGTCTGGCTTGTTTGTACAACAAGTTCAGGGAGCATTGGACTGTCGTTTGCGCTTCCTTCAGTTATTAATGCGCCTGTTATTACATTGGTTTTTACTCCGCAACAAATATGCGCCTTAATCCATTCATGCTTTTTTTTGGTGTCGTGTTTTTCTTTGCAGTATTCGTTAAATCTTGTTGTTCTGAATCCGCTTGAATCAATTGCAAAACTTGTTTCAACAGCCTGCAAAGGTTCAGCAGTTTTAACTAACAATTCCTGAAGCAAAACAGTAGTGGTTTCTTTGTTCAAAAATTTTGAAACAGCGTTAAAATGTGGAGAATGATTCAACTGCTTTGAATCAACTGCTCTGTTGAACAGGCTTTTTGCTCTCCTGCTTGAAAGCCTTGAATAAACCTTTTTGATTGAACAAAAAGCAGATTCTTTGTTTGAAAGAGAAGGTCTGCCAAAAAAATATTCTTCTTCAGGCAAATCAGCAACCAAATCTTTTAACAATTCGTCAAACATTTTTCCTTCGCTTTGCTGTGCCTGATTATAAACGTGCCAAGCCTGTGGATAAGATACTCTGACTTTTTCAATTGTTTTTACTCCCTGCCTGTTTGTTTTTTCAATGTTCAAAAAATATTCAACAGCAAAAGCGTGCTTGCACTTAACATTATGTTCCTTGCAATCAGGACAGGAACAAGAAAAATCCTTGCGAACAAAATACTTTCTACTGCTTGATTGCGAAGGCACAACCCAACCATCAATCCCTGCCTGAATTGTTTTTGTCTGCGCTATCTGCAAACCCCTTTCTTGTCTTGGATTCATAATAAAAAACACTCCTTGTATTCTATATAGAATATATTGCATTAGGTTTATAAACCTATTCTATATAGAATACTATTGTATGCCAACCTTTGAATATGAAGGAAAAATCAGCAAAACAACAGACAAAAAAAAGCTTGCTGACAACACAAAAAAAAGCTACGACTATGGCACAATAAACATCAGAAAACCAGAATTAGCCAAACACATAGGAAAAAAAGCAAAAATCAAAATAACAATAGAAAAATAAGAACACATTAACTATTTTCAATTATCTTTATTTCTGTTTTAGTCAAACCATATAGCTGGTAAACTTCTTGATTAATTTCTTTATCCAAACCATCAATCTTTCCCTTTATGTCTTTAGTTTCAGCAGTATTTTTTTCTCCGATTTCGCTTAGTCGTTTATTCAATGCAAGCATTTTATCAACAAGATGGACTATTTTTACAGATTCTGTCTTTGCAATTGGAATATTTTTCAGATTTTCAATAGTTACATTCGTTGTTAAGTGTGAACCCATGTTAAAAATTATTTCATAATACCAATTGATTAGTTTTGAATTTATTAAACCCAAAACAAATTTTAATCTATTTTGGTCTGGATTATTGAAAATGTAAACCCCTTGTGTAGTATAAATATTATCTTTATCAAAAGTGGCATGAATCTCTCCAGCTATTTTTCTAACCAATATTTTTGGTTGGTTATACATTCTTTCGTCTTTAAATTCAATAAGCGTGGGATTATACTCAATGAACCTAATGTTTTTGATTACATATCTATCCAAATCTTTTCCTGCAATTATCGGTTTAAATTTTTTTGATTTTGGTTTATCGCTAATGAATGCGTCTTTTTTTCCAGTTTCAACTCCGCGAAATATTTTTACTTGCCCTCCAAGTGGCAAAGTATCCCGCTTTATATTGTTGAGTAATTCAAGAATTTTTTCAGTTAGGCAAATATTAAACCGATATTTTTCAAGTTTTCCAAATTCGGATTGGTCTATTAAACCAATTTCTGTTAGTTTCTCATTTTCTATTCTGAAGATTTTTGTTTTATTGCTATTTTTTTTCTGTTTTCTTAATATTAAGATTACCATTTCGCCAGTAACTTCTTCAAATGATTTGCCACAATCGGTTATAGATTCTATTGAAAAGTTTTCAAAAATGAATTTTCTAATGTTTTCATAATCATCTGTTTTGATTATATTTTTTGGAACTATGTAACCGAACTTTCCAGTGTTTTTTAAAACTTTTTCTGCTCGTTCTATGAACAAAACAAAAGTGTTAATATCCTTGTCCCGATACTTATAATTTTCCAAGAAAAAACTTCGCTCTTCTTTATTTAGTGATGCCCCATATGGTGGATTTCCGATTATAACATCAAATGTTTCTGCCTGAAAATCGCCTTTCCATACAAAAGCATTCTTGTCAATATTTTCATTGTCTATTAATGAATTTCCATTCCTTATATGCAAATCTATTTCTTCTGGTAGCCTTCTATTTTTTTCTGCAGCTTTAAGTAATAAGTTCAACTTTGTTATCTCTACTGCCTTGTTGTCCAAGTCCACTCCATAAAGATTTTTTTTCAGTATTTCTGTTTTGATTGAATAAGAGCCCTGCCCATCTAATTTGTGTTGTTTTGCGTCATCGCTATCTGATAAATTTCCATAGAGGTAATCAAAGGCTTTTATTAGAAAAGAACCTGACCCACAAGCGGGGTCTAAAATTTTTAATTCTTTCAACTTTACTTTTTTGTCTTTTAGTAGTTCTCCAAGAGTATTTTTGACAATGAAATCTACAATGAACGTGGGCGTGTAATATATACCCGATTCTCTTCTATGTGCTTGCCCATTCTTTAGTTTAGCTTTGCCTGATTTTGTTTGCTGCAATATTTTGCCTAAATATTGTTCATAAATCTGCCCTAAAACATCTGCATCAATCCAATCAAAATTGTAAATGTATTGTTTATCTTTTGATTCATACAAGCAGTCAATTAATTTTTTTATTATTAAACCATTAACATTAATTTTATCACAATCGTTGTCTATTCCAATAACAAATAATCCGCTATTGTAAATTTCGTTGTATTTTTTGAAGTATTGTTTTAATTTTGGATACGCCTCATCATGAGGTAATTCAGTTATTTCTTTCAAGGAAAAGTTTTCTGGATTGATTCCAACATCTTCGCACCTTCTAATGAAAATTAAGCGGTCAACTATTCTTTGGACAATTTCTTCTTTTTCATTCAAATCATATATTTGGGCATAGTTCTTTTCTAAATCTTCAACAATGTGTTTTCTTATGCCAATTAAATCTTCAAGAAGTGCCTTGTCAATAGACATTCTTTTTTTGAGTCTTCCTTCATCTTCGGCTTTTTTTAAAGCCAAATTATTTTCAAAGCTTTCTTTGGATAACAATAATAAATCTTGAATGTTGATAATATAATCCTCTGGTTTTTTGAAAACTCTAAAAGTTTGTGTTAAAGCATTTTCTTGTTCAACGCAAAAAACTTTCAATTCTTCAAAATTAGTAGAAATCGCAAAGGGGATTCTTTTTGACAAGGCATAGGAAATAACTTGTTTATCGGCTTCTTTTTCTAAAGGTATTCCGACTGTTTTGGCTTCTAAAAAGAAAACTGTTCTATCCCCAACTTTAAAGGCGTAATCCGCTATCCCTCGTTTACCTTCTCTTCGAGCAGGTATTCGTTTATCAAAATCTTGTTTAACCCAACCTAATGCTTCAAACAAGGGTTCAATAAGTTTGGTTTCAGTATTCGCTTCCGAACCCTGTTCATACTTTGAATAATTAGCTCTAAAATCCACAATTAACTCTTGGATTTTAGCTTTTGTTTGTTCAATTTGCATGTTTGATTTAGGCAAAAAAACTATATAAAACCCACTTTAAAGACTTTAAATGCAACTTTCAGACTAAAAATGCAACCTTGACTTAAAGTGCAAGGCTCTTTTTTGAACATTTTTTGTATTTCTTTTTTTGCTTCGAATCTTCCGAATACTTTTCCGTATTGTTTGTAGCGTTGTTTTAGTTTGCTGTCTGTTACTGCAAAAAACTATCCAGACTTTTTTTTTGTTTAGCGCTATTCTCTCTTTTTAATCAGCCCTTAATTCCGCATCGTTAGCCGGTTATACCTGTCTTTTAATATTTCAAAGGCGCTATTTCTATTAGTAGTGGTTTTTTTGGGGCTCACCAAGGAAAAAGGATAGGCTTTGAACACGGAGGTGTTTATTTTCGAATCACCAGCGAAAATTTTTTTCCAAAATTGAAATCTGTTAAACCACTGCTGCCTGTTGCGGAATTGCCTTGCAATGGAGCGCTCACCAGGCGGATTGGCAGTATGTTTTCTATAAATTTTTTTGCAGTCTCCAAAAAGCAATTCCCAACGGGAAATTTGTTTTGTCCACTTATTCTTATTTCCAGCCTTTCCATTCTTTTTTTGCCTTTTCCAGGCGTTCAAAAGTATCGGTCGGAAACCACTGCCCGGAAACCTGCTTTCCGAAAAGCCTTCCCATTGAGGCTATTTTTGGAAAGGTTTCCTTTTCAATGGAAACCTTGCCCCCTGAAGGAATCAGCTCAAAGATTTTGCCGGAAAGAATGTAAGCTCCCGAATTAATAATGCCGGGATTTTTCAAAGAGGGATTTTTTTCCCTGAACTCCAAAATTTTTTCTCCCTGCAGGGAAACGCATCCGAAATCGCTTGCATCGTTGACTTTTGTAAGCGCAATTGTTGCAAGCGCGGAATTTTTTTCATGGGTTTCATTTACGCTTGAAAAATCAATGTCCTTTGTCTCATCGCCGTTCATCATAATGAATTTTTTTTCCTCGTTGAAAAAATCCTCTGCAAACTTCAATGCTCCTGCTGTTCCTAAAAAAGTTTCTTCCACATTGTAAAAAATTTTCAAGCCAAGATGCTCGCCGCTTTTGAAAAAGTCCTCAATCTGTTCGTGCTTGTATCCTGTTGCAAGCACTATTTCTTCAACACCGAACTTTTTGCATAGCTCCATGTTCCATTGCAGCAGCGGCTTTCCAAGCACCTGGAGCATTGGCTTTGCTGTTTCAAGCGTCAAGGGCCTAAGCCTTTCTCCTAAACCCCCTGCAAGAATAAACGCTTTTTTTATCCCGAGATTCATTTCAACCGATTTATTTTAGCAGCAAGAGATTTTTAACCTTTTTCAGGCATTTCTTTTTCCTGGTTTTCATGCTTATGATAGGGTTAAGCTCGAGCTATTTTGCATTCCAGAAATTTTCTGTTTATAATGCAGTGAAGCGCATTCATGAGCTTGGCTTTGAAACAGCGGAGCTTGGAGCAGCGCATACTTTTGAAAAAGGCATTTTCCAGACACTGAAAAAAATAAAAAAGGATTTTTCAGAAATGCATTTTACTCTGCATGGCTTGTTTCCTCCTCTCCCTGAAAAGCACTGGTTTAACCTTTCTTTAGGGCTTACTGCCCAGAACAAAAAAATCCTTGCGGAAATGTTCAAGGCAGCAGAAGAAGTTGAGGCTGTCTGCGTTACTGTCCATCCGGGTTATTTGTCAGAGGCCTTTTTCGGAGAGCCGGATTCAATGCACTATCCAAAAAACAAGGGAAAGCCTATTCCAAAGGAAAAAGCGCTTGAAGGCTGTTTTTCCGCAGCAGAATTTGCCCTTGAACTTGCTGAAAAATCCGGCATTGGTTTTGGCATTGAGGTTGTGCCTGATTCGCATTTCAAGCCCGCAATTTATTCTGCGGATGATTTCAGAGAGTTTTTTTCAAGGCTTCCGAAGGCAGGGCTTCTTTTGGACATGGGGCATGCGCTTTCAGAGGGCAGATTGGAAGAAATGCTGCAATTTAAGGAAAAAATTGTCCAGATGCATGTGCATTACAGCAGGGCAAATACTTTTGACGAGCACAAACCCATTCCCTCTGAAGAGGCTGTTTCTTTCATGAAAACAATTCCGCAGATTAAAAAAATCCCCTTGATTTTCGAGCACGGCACAAATGTTTCAGAACAGCAGATTCTCACGGAAAAAAAACTCCTGGAAGGCTTCCTTGCAAAAGCATAATTTTTTTTTGAACAGCAAGTGTTTTAAATAACAAAAACATATTTTACTCAGGTGTTTTGTTTTGATCGGCTCTCTGCTGAACGGTTTCAGGAAACCATTGCAGCATCCGTTGTCTTTCCTGCCGGGGCTTGCGCTCATAGGCTTTATTTTCCTTGTTTTTTTCATTGTATCCGAACAGTATTTTGACCTGCTTGTAAACATTGCTGTTCTGGGGCAGGTTCCGGACACAAGCTTCTTTGGGTTGCCATTCCAGATTTTGTTCTTGTATTCCTTTGACATTGCGGTTTTGTTCATTGCCTCTTTTGTAATTGCTTTTGCCGTTGTTGCCACAAACTTTTTTTACGCAAATTTTGCCTCGGAAGCACTTGAAAAAAAGCCCTCGCTTGGAGAGGCTTTTTCAAAAACTCTTTCGGAATGGAAAGCCGCCCTTGCAACAGTTGTTTTCATGTTTTTTTTGGGCGCGTTGTTTGGAATTGTTTTCTGGGAATTATTTGCCCTTGCGTCAATAAGCCTGGCTGTTTCGCTTGTTCTCCTTGCGCTTCTCGCACTGCTGGTTTTCTTTTTGCTTGTAAAACTTGTTTTTTTTGTCCCTATAATGGCAATTGAAAAGCTTTCCTTGAGGGATGCGCTTGGAAAATCCTGGGCCTTCACAAACAGGGGCTTCTTGGGTTTCTTGTTGCTGATTATTTTCCTGCTTCTTGTTTCAATAATAGCATCAGTTGTTTCCTCAATCGGCTCTTCCCTTGCAGACCTTGTCGCAATTGATTTTCTCAATTTGCTTGTTTTTGCATTGTTCTGGGCCTTTTCAATCGCCTTCTCGGGAAGCGCGATTGCCTTTTTTTACCTGAAAAAAGGTGCTTCGGCAAATGCCCGTTGAAAAGCGCGCAGGCAAAACGGCTGCAAAAAACAGGCAAAGATACCGTGCCAGCCGCATTCCGTCCAAAAAATATTTTACTGCTGCGCAAATCGACAGGGTTTTTGACAGGCTTGACAATTTTCTGGTCAGTACCCGCGGAGACTTTGACAGCGGCCATTTTTCCAATCTCATGATTGAACTTCAAAAGCATGCTGTGACTCCCGAAGCCCGCAATGAATTGCAGGAACGCATTCAGAAAATACTGGCGGGGCTTCCCCATCTTTCTGCAGAAGAAATACGCAGCAGAGCCAAGATTTCGAAAGCAAAGAGGTTTCACCTGTTTTTGGAACGATATTCTGTTATGCTTCGAGCCTCGCATTATGCCTCGCAATTCAGCCAGATTGAAGACGCGGAAAAAGTTCTTTTGAAAGCAACTGCGTTTGCAAAAAAACCGCAGGAATTGAAGGAGCTGGCGGCACTTTGGGCAAGCCTCGCGGTTTCGTGCGAGCACAAGTTTAAGGGCAGAAGCAAGGAATCTGGAAGATACTGGGGAATGGCTCTTGAAGCCGCGAAAAACTCCAAAGACATGAACTTATTGGCGCAAATGAGAAGATGGGCAATGGACGAGGGATTTTTTCCGTCGTGAACGCGTGCCTTTCACTGCAAATGCAAATTGTTTGCGCGCTTTTTTGCTTAAAAATTTATTTTTAAATCCTTTCCTTCAAAAACCTATCTGGCGCCTTAATGCCTTTTTTTCGGGGAATAAAGAATGGTAAAGCTCCAAAAGCTGGTTTTGAAAAACTTCAAGAGCTTCCGCAAGGCCGAAATCCCGTTTGCCGACGGCTTTACTGCGATTGTGGGGGGAAACGGCTGCGGAAAAACAAACATTCTCGACGCGCTTATGTTTGCGCTCGGAACAACCTCTTTGAAAACACTGCGCGCGGCAAAGCTTTCGGAACTTGTCAACAACACTGCAATGGAAAACTATGCAAAAGTCGATCTGGTAATAAAGCACAACGATGCGCGCTATGAAATAAGCAGAATGATTGACAAGCAGGGAAAAAGCGTTTACAGATTAAACGACCAGAGAAAAACACTCAATGAAATAAGCTCCCTCCTTTCTGAGATGGGAATAAAGCCCAACGGGCACAATATTGTAGTGCAGGGCGATGCAACAAGAATAATAGAAATGTCTCCAGAAGAAAGGCGCCAGATTATTGACGAATTAGCGGGCCTGCAGGAATTCGATGAAAAAAAAGTCGAGTCCCTGAAAAACCTTGAAAGAGTTGAAACAAAAATAAAGGACGCTGGCATTGTGCTTTCCGAAAGGGAAAACTACCTTCAGAGCCTTGAAAAAGACAGGCAGGCAGCGCTTGAATTCGAAAAGCTGCGCGAGGAAAAAAAACAGGCAACTGCAACAGGGCTTTTCCTTGAAATGGAAAAAATAACCTCCTCTCGAAAGGAAAATTCCGACAGGATTTTTTCGCTTGAAGAAGAGCAGAACTCCCTTCAGAAAAAGATTTTCGAGGAGGATGAAAAAACAGGGCAGCTTCGGCAGTCGATTGAGGAATTAAACAGCCAGATCCTGAGCGCGAGCGAGCGCACTTTTTCAAACTTCGGGATAAAGGCAGAGGAAAAAAAATCCGAAAAAATGCTTTTGCAGCAGTCGCTTGAAACAAAAAAGCACATGCTTGAAAAAAACAATGCCAAGATTTTTTCCCTGAACGAAAAAGTAAAGCTTCTTCTGAATGAAAAAAATTCGCGCGAAAAAGAGCTTTCAGGCATTGAAAAGGAACTGCCGGAACTGCAGGAACAATTGTCAGCCCTCAAACAGAACAAAAAAATCCTTGAGGAAAAGGGATTGGGGCAGGAACAGTTCCTGAAGCAGCTTGAAAAGGAAACGCTCGCATTTGCGGATGAAGAGGCAAAAATCCAGAAATCGCTTTTTGAAAAAAAATCAGAAATCTCATCCATTAAGCGCGAAATAGATTTTTCAAAGCAGTTATTGCAGGAGTCTTTCTCGGAACTTGAAAAGCTGCGCTCAGAGCTTGAAAGAAAGGAATCAAGGAAAAAAAGCCTTGACGTGCTTCTGCAGGAGCACAAGGATTTGAAATCAGAGCTTGCCCTTGCGCTCGAGGAAAGCAAAAAAAACCTTCTTGAAAGCAAGACTCTTGAAGCTGGAATTCTTGAAGCCCAGAAGGCAGTGAAGGAGCTCCAGAAGCAGATTGCAAGCTGCCCTGTATGCGATTCAAAGCTCTCAGCAGAAAAAAAGAAATCGCTTATGGAAAAAAAGCAGGATTTGCTTGCAGAGCTGAATTCAAAGCTGGGTGTTTTTTCAAGGGATGCAAAAAAGCTTGAAGAAAAAAAATTGCTGCTCGAAAATATTTTTGAAAAAAAGCGCGAGCTTGAATCAGATGTTTTTAATCTTTCAGAAATAAGGCAGAAGCATTCCCTGCTTGAGGAAAAAAACTCAAAGCTGCGCAGAGCCCTTGCGGCAAATTCCCTTGAGCAGAAGGAGCGCGATGCAAAAAAGCTCGAGGAACAATTGCTTGCGGCAAAAGCGAAAAAATCCGCAAAGGAAAACGAGGCAAGGCAGTTCAGGGCAGGCACAGGCTTTGAAAAGCATTCTTCGCTTGCAAATTCGATTAATGAAATCCAGCTGCGTTTCGGTTTGCTCGAGCAGAAAAAATCGCTTTTTCTGCACGGCAATGAAAAAAGCTCGGAGGAAAAGTCTTTTCTGGAAGAAGAGATTTCCCAGCTGAAAAAATTCAATGCTGAAATGCAGAAGGAAACAGGGAACGGAGACGCAAAACTGCTTCTGCTTGAAAAGGAATTCCTTGCTTTGCAGGAAGAAATGAAAAAATCCGAAAAGGCAAGCGCACGCTTGTTGGAGGAAAAAAGCCTTGCAGACCAGAAGCTTTCGGTCTCCTTTGAAAGGAAAAATTCTTTGCAGCAGAAAATTCGGCGCACTGAACAGCAGGCAAACGATTTTAAGATTGAGAACTCAAAGCTTGAAGTAAGGCTTTCTGATTTGGGAGAGGAATTCGCCCAGTATGCCGAAACTCCGCGCCTGAAAGATTTTGCCGATGAAAAGCAGCTGCAGAGGCGCGTGATTGAAATTGAAAAAAGAATTGCAGAGCTCGGCGCAATAAACATGAAGGCTGTTGAATCGTTTGAAGAGCTGCAGAAGGAAGTCGTGGATGTAAGGCAGAAGCTCGGCACTCTTGGAGAGGAAAAAACCGCAGTCCTTGACCTGATTCAGAAGATTGAATTCAAGAGGACAAGCTTTTTTATGGATTGTTTCAATGAGCTGAACAAGAATTTTTCAAGGGTTTTCCTTGAATTGTTTTCCGGTTCCGGACAGCTGTCACTGAGCAATCCTTCAAATCCTCTTGAAGCCGGCCTGCTGATTGAGGCAAAGCACAAGGGCACTGTCCTGAAAAACATTGATTCAATGAGTGGCGGGGAAAAAACACTTGCAGCACTTGCATTTTTGTTTTCAATCCAGTTGTACGAGCCCGCGCCTTTTTATGTTTTTGACGAGGCAGATGCAGCGCTTGACAAGCAGAACTCGGCAAAAATGGTCGGCCTCATAAAGGAAATGAGCAAGAAATCCCAGTTCCTTGTAATTACGCACAATGACCCCTTGATTCAGAGCGCAAGCCAGGTAATCGGAGTTGCCTTGAACAGGCAGAAAAGCAGCGTAGTGGGATTGAAACTAAAAGAAGAGCTTGACGCGCAGAACCAGAATTTTTCAACTGCCTGATTATTTTTTTTCTTTTTTTGTTTTTGCTTTTTTTGCGGATGAAACTATTTTTTTTGCTTCCGCGCTGTAATCAACAAGCTCTTTTTTTATTTTGCTTTTTTCCGCAGAAATATCCTTTTCGTCTTCGGCAATCGCCTTTCTCAAAAAAGCTATTTTTAAAGCTATTTTTGCAGAGCTTTTTTCAAAGTCTCTTTTTGTTATTACTCCCTGTTTCCGCTGTTTCTGCAGTTCCAGAAGGGTTTTTCTCAAGGCTTGTAACTCGAAGCGCATTCTGTCGTTTTTCACTGTCGTATGGCTCAAGGAAGCCCTGTCTCTTCCGATTTCCTGCAGCCTGCTTTCAAGAATTGAATGCATTTCCAGATATTTTTCCGGAGAAATCTTTTTTTCCGCAAACAATGAATCAAGCCTTGCCCTCGCCTGTTTTATTGCCTCTGCGGAATTCTTTGCGGGAACTTTTTTGTAATAGCGCACAAGCAAAAACAATGAAACAAGGATTATTGCCACTATTAACAATGCAGTTATTGCGGGGATAATTTCCTCGCTTGGCAAAAAGATTACCTGGCTGTTTTCCACTGCAACAAGCTCTGACTGCGGAACGCTTGAATAATACGCATCGGCTTGCTTTGAGGCATTGAAGATTGCTTCCGCCAAGTAAGCGATTGAAACACCGCTTTTTGCCATTTCAAGAGCCTGCAGATTCATGCCCTTGCTTTTGTAAAAATAAACTCCTTCAAGGTAATAATTTGCATGGTCGAGATACAATTGTGCCCATGCAAAATTGTTTCCTTTTTGCGCGAGCTGCTGTTTCAAATCAGCTGTTTTTTGTTCAAGAACGCCTGTCAGTTCGTTCAAATCCTTGTTCTGGGTAAAGATTGCCGCATTTGAAAGCGCAAGCGCCGAAGAGGAATCAAACAATGCCGCAGCGCTCCAGCCGTATTCCTGCTCTTTTTTTGCTGTTTCAATCCTTCTTTCAGTGTCTGAATTGTCCTCCTGAGGAAGCGCATTGATATTGTTCTGCGCATTGAGAATGTTTGTTGCAATTTCATTGTTGAACATTGTTTTTGAGCGGACTTTTTTTGTCGAGGTTTTTGTCAATGCCGCAAAATTCTCTGAAGCGCCCAGCCATGCACCCGCAAATTCGAAATCCTGCAAATCCTGCAGCGAATCCGCAGAGCCGTCAGGCTGGATTGCAACTGTTTTCTGCTGTATCAAAGCGTCTATTTTTTGTTCCGCCCATTCAAGCCTTTCCTGTGCGGCAATGTGCCATTCCCAGTCCTCTATGGGAACAAAATCGTTCAGGTCCTTTTTCTGCTGTTCAATCTGTTTTTTCAAATCCATTATTCTTAAATCCAGGCTTGGTGAGCCCGGGTCCGCTAGTGAAGGATCTTTGCTTATGTCTCCAACAAAGTTGGCGCTCACCTGTGCAAGAAAGGCATAGTTTGCCGCGCTGTACAAAAAGTTCTGGTCTGCAAGTATTTTTGCGCTCTGCAGGCTGTCTTCCGCATTGGTAAGCGCGGCAAGCAGCGCATCAAGCGTGCCCGGGTCGTTTAAAAGCGTTCCAGTGAGGCTTTTTCGTGCGTTTGAAACAGAATCAGTTGCTTTTTGTATGTAAGTGTTTGTGAGTTCCTTCATTTTTGAAAGATTGGGCGAAATTGCAATTGACTGGGGAACAAAATCCGGCATTTCAGATTTTGCAGAGTTCACGTCAATGCTTGAAATTTCAGTAAAAGCGAGTTTTAATACATCGTCTATATTGTTTACTTCCACTACCTTCATGCCCCAGTTTTTTGAGGCATAATCAATCAGGTTTATTGATTCCACTGTATTGTTTTTCACTATCTGCTTTGCTTCCCCCGAAGGAATCATGAAAAGCTTTATTCCGATGCGCGCGGCTTCCTGCGCCTTTTTGAATACTCCTCCAACCTGCCCAACGCTTCCGTCTGTTGTAATTGTTCCCGTAATCCCGACATTTTCAGGGACTTTTTTGTCTTCAAGCATTGAAACAACAAGCAGAGTCATTGCGGCTCCCGCGCTCGGCCCGTCTACAAGGGATGCATTGCTGTTGATGTCGAACTTGTAATCATAGGCATCAACCCTGCTAAAATAGTTTTTTGCAATTGAAACAGCTATTTTTTCAGTTGCCTGTGTAGAAGTTCCAATGAGGGGTTCAACGCTGCTCCATACTCTTCCGGTTCCGGATTCTATTGTAAGGCCTAAATCAGCGCTCATTGCAGTCTGCCCGTCTTCTGTTACTGCAAAAACTTTCATGGTGTCGTGCGTTATTACTGCGAAGGCTCCCGAAGACAGGAGAAGCAATGCAAAAAAAACAATCAAGGCTTTTTTCAGCAAAATAGCACCGATAGAATAAAGAAAAAAAAATTTTTAAAGCCATGCTCTTGGAAAAAACATTCCAAATTTAGGAATCAGTTTTTTTTGAACCATTCAATTGTCTTTTTCAGCCCGTTTTCCCATTTTTCCTTAGGCTCCCAGGACAATTTTTCCCTTGCAAGGGAAATGTCGGGCTTTCTTTTTTTTGGGTCGTCCTGGGGCAGTGCCTTAAAAACAATTTTTGATTTTGAACCTGAAAATTCAATTGTTTTCTGCGCAAGCTCGAGCAGTGTTATTTCCACTGGATTTCCGATATTTACAGGCCCTGTAAAATCAGAATTCATCAGTGCAATTAATCCCGCAACCTGGTCTGAAACATAGCAGAAGCTCCTTGTCTGTTTCCCGCTTCCGAAAACCTCCAAAGGGAGATTCTGCAGCGCCTTTCCTATGAATTCCGGAATAGCTCTTCCGTCGTCCTTCCGCATCCTCGGCCCGAAGGTATTGAAAATTCTCGCTATGCGCACTTCAAGATTCTTCGCCCTTTTGTACGACATTATAAGCGCTTCCGCGAATCTCTTTGCCTCATCATAGCACGCCCTCTGCCCTATCGGATTTACATTTCCCCAGTAGGATTCTTTCTGCGGATGTTCGAGGGGATCGCCGTAAACTTCAGAGGTTGATGTCTGCAGAAACCTTGCCTTTTTTTCAAGGCAGAAATCGAGAAGGTTTTTTATTCCCAGAGAGTTTGTAAGCATTATTTCAATGGGTATTTTTGAAAAATCCACAGGGCTTGCGGGAGAGGCGCAGTTGTAAACCTGCGAGATTTTTTCTTCTATTTCCAGAGGCTCCTGAATATCGTGCTCTAAAAAAGAAAAATTTTTGTTTTTTTCAAGCAGTTCAATGTTTTTTTTTGTTCCAGTGCAGAAATTGTCTAGTGCAATTACTTCATTTTCCTCTTCAATAAGCCTTTCGCACAAATGGCTTCCAATGAAGCCTGCGCCGCCCGCGACAATTATTTTCATTTTTCAGCCTCTTTTTTGAACCATTCTGCAGTGATTTCAAGGCCTTTTGCAAAGCTGGTTTCGGGAGCCCATGAAAGCTCTTTTTTTGCATTCGAATTGTCAAGCGAAATTCTTTTCACTTCTCCGGAAATTGCCGGCTTTTTAACAGCGCCTTTTTCAAACCCGAAAAATTTTTTTAAATATGAAAAAATTTCGTTTACAGAGTGCTCCTCGCTTGTCCCTATATTGAAGATTTTTCTTTTTGTATCTTTTTTCAGCGCGAGCAAGTTTGCCCTTGCGACATCCCCTGAAAAAACAAAATCCCTTGTCTGTTCTCCGTTTCCAAAAATAAGCGGCTCCCGATTTTCAAGCATTGCCCTTGCAAAAATGGAAATTACTCCCGCTTCGCTTTCAGGATTCTGCCGCGGTCCGTAAACATTCGCATATCTCATTGCCGTAAAATCAAGCCCGAAATTTTTCCAGTAGGAAAAAAGATACTGTTCAACCGCTATTTTCGAAGCCCCATATGGCGACAGCGGCTGAAGGGCATGGCTTTCGGGAACAGGCAGTTCAAAAGGATCCCCATAAGCAGCGCCCCCCGAAGAGGCAAAAATAATTTTTTTTGTTTTTGCCTCCCTGCAGCATTCAAGCAGGTTCAGGGAACCTGTGATATTCACGTCCGCGTTGAAAAAAGGGTCAGTGATTGACTGCCTCAGATTCATGTGTGCCGCAAAGTGCATTGCATACTGCGGCTTTTCCTTTTCAAAAATTTTCTGCAGGGCTTTTTTTTCCCTTACATCCGCCTTGTAAAAAACTGCTTTTTTCGGAATGTTTTCTTTTTTTCCCATGAAAAGATTGTCAACAATGCATACTTCAAACCCGTTTTCAATAAGCAAATCTGCGGTTGTGGAGCCGATGAATCCCGCTCCCCCTGTTACAAGAACCTTTTCAGGCATTTTTCAAGACCAAAGCAAGTTATGCAAAAATCTCTTGTGCAAATGTTTTTTTAATTCACTTTTTGGCAAGTTTCGCGAATTCTATTTTCACGTGCTCGAACATCTGCAGGCTGCCTATGTCAAACCAGAAGTCTTTTTTTCCGCCAAAAACTTTTGCAAAAACAGGCTTCTGCTTGTAGAGCCACTGGACAAACTCTCCCGGCTTATCCGGGCTGTTCCCTTCCTCGAGATATTTTTTGAACAGCCTTACTGTTTCCGCGGTGTAAAAATAAATTCCTATTGAAACCTGGGTTGTTTCAGGGTGCTGCGGCTTTTCCTCGAAAAAAACAACCCTGTTTTCAGAATCAAGCCTTGCTTCCGACATTTTTTTTGTCTCTTCAGAATCCCTTACATCATAGCATGCAATCAAATCGGTTTTTTTTTCTTCAAACTCCTTCTGCATTTCCTTCAGGGAAAAGGTAAAGAGATTGTCGCCTGAAATCCAGAGCAGGTCCCCATTAATGCCAGCTTTTTCCACGGCAAACTGCGCATCCCCTATTGCGCCGAGCCTGTTTTCGCTCGAAGCAGTTCCGTCGTCAATCACTAAAATTGGAATTTTTGTTCTGCGCCCGAATTTTTCGGCCCATTCGCGGAATCTTTCAAAATACTTGTGGTTTGAAACAACAACAACCTGTTCTATTTCCTTCAGTTCTGAAATTTTTTCAAAGACATGTTCCATCATCGGCTTTCCCGCAACCTCGAGCAGAGCCTTCGGCATGTTTTCAGTGAGAGGATACATTCTTGTCGCATAACCAGCTACCGGAATTATTGCTTTCATTCAAAACACTTTTTTTTAATCCTCGAGTTTTGCGTGCCTTCCGACTCCGCAGTAATTGAAACCTATTTTTTTCATTTCAGCCTGTTCAAGGCAGTTTCTGCCGTCGAACAAAAAAGGCGTTTTCATTGAATCCTTGATTTTTTTGAAATCAAGATTCAGGAATTCCTGCCATTCAGTCAGTATGAGCAGCGCCTCGGAATCTTTTGCGGCATCATAGCAGTTTTCGCAGTATTCAATGCCGTTCAAATCAGCCTTTGCCCTTTCCATTGCGGCAGGGTCGAAAGCGCTTATGTTCGCGCCTTCCTGCTGCAGCATTTTTATTATTTCAATGCTCGGCGCAAACCTCATGTCGTCAGTGTTAGGCTTGAAAGACAGTCCTAAAACACCTATTTTTTTTCCGTTCAGGTTCCAGAGCTTTTTCTCTATTTTTTTCACAAAAATCTTTCTCTGGTTTTCATTGACGCTCTGGACCTCCCTCAATAATTTGAAATCATATCCCAGTTTTTCCGAAATCCGGATAAATGCCTCCACGTCCTTCGGAAAGCAGAACCCCCCGTATCCGATTCCCGAATCCAGGAAGGACCTTCCTATTCTTTTGTCCAATCCCATTCCCTCTGCAACCTTTTTTATGTCTGCCCCTGTTTTTTCGCATATGTTTGCCACTGCATTTATGAAAGAAATTTTTGTCGCAAGGAAGCTGTTGCTCGCGTGCTTTATTATTTCGGCGCTCTTGACATCAGTAAACAAAATTTTTGCGTTCAAGGGCTTGTAGAGCTCTTCCATTATTTTTCTTGCATGCCCGCTGTCAGTTCCTATTACAATCCTGTCAGGCTCCAGAAAATCCTTTACTGCCGAGCCCTCGCGCAGGAATTCCGGATTGCTAACCACAAAAAATTCAACCTTGTGCGGATTGTAAAGTTTCAAGACACTAGCAATCCTTTCTCCTGTTTCAACAGGCACAGTGCTTTTTTCCACAACAATCTTGCTTTCGGTTGCAGTCTCGGCAATTGTCCTTGCAACGTTTTCCACAAAGCTCAGATCCGCATCCCCGTTCGGCTTTGGAGGGGTTCCTACTGCAATGAAAATAATCGCGCTTTCCTTAACCGCTTTCTTTATGTCTGTTGTAAAAAACAGCCTGCCTGCCTTTGCATTTCTCTCAAGCAGAGGCTCCAATCCCGGCTCGTAAATCGGGCATTTTCCCGAATTCAGAATTTCAATCTTTTTTTTGTCAATGTCGACGCAGTGCACCTTGTTTCCCATTTCAGCAAAGCATGCCCCTGCAACCAGTCCGACATAACCTGTCCCTACAACCGCAACATCCAACCCAATCACCTGAAAGAAGGGATTTGCAAAAGGTTTTTAAATTTGTGACTGCATCATACATAGTATGATAATGTATGAACTTTTTTATTGATGTACCAAAAGGAGTGTTTTTGTGAGGGAGCGCGTCACAATAACAGTGAAAGAGGATTTGCTTTCCCAGGTCGACAGGCTTGTCGACGGGCTCACAATCAGGAGCAGGAGCCAGGCTTTCGAATTCCTTCTGAGCAAGTTTCTTTCCGATTACAGGCTGCAGACTGCGCTCATGCTTGCCGGCGGAAAAAAAAGCTCTCTTCTCCTGAACAATATGCCGAAGTTTTTGCTGAAAATAAAGGGCAAGCCAGTAATCCAGCTTGCAATGGAGGAAATCCACGGCTATAATGTCAACAATTTCATTGTTTATGCTGATTCCTTTGCAAGGGAAATAATGCTTGAAATGCAGCCGCGCAAACTCCCTTTCTCGGTTGATTTCCTCAGCGCTGAAAAGCCCACAGGGACAATAAAGCCTTTGTTAATGGCAAAGTCCTCTTTGAAAGACACTTTTCTTGTTGCGTATGCCGATACGATTGCCTCTATAAACATCAATGACATGCTTTCTTTTCACAGGAAAAACAATGCGCTTGCAACAATGGCTCTTACAACCGTAAGCAACCCAAAGGATTTTGGAGTGGCTGTTTTGCAGGGCAACAAGATTACTGAGTTTTCGGAAAAGCCAAAGAGCGCAGCGCATTCTTATTTGATTAACGCAGGCTATTTTCTCTTTGAGCCGGAAATTTTCAAGTTTTTGTCAAAGGGAATGCAGAGCATTGAAAAAGACCTGTTCCCAAAGCTTGCGGAAAAAGGGCTTTTGTTCGGCTATCCTTTTCAGGGAAAGTATTTCAATATAAACACAAAAAAGGATTTCGAGGCTGCCGCCGCGTTGCTGTGATTCTCCTGCACAAAAGAAAGGCTTTTTCAAAACTTCTCTTGTTCCTTTATTCTATGGCCGGAATCCCAAAGCCCCCGAGAAAGCCCAGAGATAGGAAGTGGAGCCTTTCTTCGCGCGCCCAAAAGCCGCGCAGGCGGCAATCGAAATTTACTGCCAATGCAGTGAAGGCTGTTCTTTCTATTTTTGAATATTCAAAAAAAAATCCAAAGTGGCACAAGGAGAACAGGGCTTTTTTGTCCGAATGCAGAAAATTTCTGAAAGAGTCGGGTTCAAGGAATCCTGAACAGGCAAGGGCAATTTTTGAAAAACTGCGTGAAATCCAAAAGGGGCATCCCGACCAGTTGGTTTTTGATTTCAAATGAGATTTTTATGAAAGAGCTTTTGAGACTGCAGAATCTTGAGAAAAGAAATTCTCTTTCAGAAAAACAAATTCTCGAAAAAAGCCTTGCAATAAAGCAAATGCTTTTTTTCCTTCCCGAATTTTTGCAGGCAAAAAAAATCCTTTTTTATGTTTCTTTTAAGAGCGAGGTTTCCACAAGGGAAATGATTCAAGAGGCGCTTTCGCTCGGAAAAATTGTTGCTGTGCCGCTTTCTGATTTTGAAAAAAATTCAATGCGCGCAGTAAAGATAACCTCTCTTGCAGCGCTTGAGGAAAAAAAATTTGGCCTGTTAGAGCCTGAATCGGGAAAAGAGATTCCTGCACAGGAGCTTGACCTTATTATTGTGCCCGGAGTCGCATTTGATTTGCAGAGAGCCCGCCTTGGTTATGGAAAAGGCTTTTTCGACAGGTTTCTTCGCGGAACAAGAAAGGGCGCGAAAAAAATCGGGCTTGCCTTTGAATGCAACATTGAGGAAAGCATTCAGGGCAGCAGCCATGACGAGAAAATGGACAAAATAATCACAGAGGAAAGAATAATCGGTGCTTGACTTATGGCAAAAATTCCCGCAAATTTGAGAAGAAACCCGCAGGCAGGGCATGTAAAGGCATGGGGTGAATACAGACTGAGGAAAGGCAGGCCAAAGGCAGTTGTTAAGCCCGGAAGAAAACTGCCGCTGACTTTTGAAAGATATGAACAGTTAATGGAAGCATATGGCAGGAAAATTTCTGCGCAAGCTGAACGATTGGACAGAAAAAGCGAGAGGCACCTGCGAATGCTGCTGTCCTTATTAGGAACAGCAAAAACTATTGAAGAGTTGGAGGGAATTGAGAGGATGATTAAGTTAACACATAGGGATGCTCTTGGGAGTGTTGTCGGGCATGTCGTAACAAATTTTGAGATTACTGAAGAAATTATTACTGATTTCGGCAGAACAAGGGGCCTGAAAGTGTTCGGCTTCGGCGTTGGCTTTGCGCCGACTTTGTTTTTTTTAAGGAATTTTATGCGTGCAAAAACAAGGGGTATTGACATAGGGTATTTTTCCAAAGAAATGACAAAAGATAAAAGGCTTGGCGTAATTCACGGTGCTGATGCTACAAATCCTGAAATAAGAAAAATTGGAAAATTCGACGTGACTTATTCGATTGGATTTTTAGATCCGCAGGTTCTGGAAAAAGAGGATGCCTTGAAAGCGCTTGCGAATGCCGCTGCAATGACAAGAAAAGGCGGGAAAAGCTATCATATTGTTTATTTGTCTAATGATATTTCAAAAAGGGATATTGAAAAACTCGGTTTTAAAATTGATAAATGGGAAGAAAATGGATTGATAAAACTGACTAAAATTCGTGATTAAAAAAGTTAAGGTGCCTGAAATGAAAATCCTTCTCATCGGGAGCGGAGGGCGCGAGCATGCGCTTGCATGGAAAATAAGGCAGAGCGCGCAATGTGAAAAGCTTTTCTGTGCCCCTGGAAATGCAGGAACATCGCAGATTGCGGAAAACATTCCGATAAATGCGGAAGATATTAAAGCGCTCTTGGATTTTGTCCGGAAGGAAAAAATCAGCCTGACTGTTGTAGGCCCCGACAATTCCCTCGCTTTGGGAATAGTTGACGAGTTTGAAGCAAAGGGAATGAAAATTTTCGGGCCAGGCAAAAAAGCCGCAATGATTGAGAGCAGCAAGATTTTTGCAAAAAAACTCATGCAGAAATACAATATTCCGACTGCATTTGCGCAGGAGTTTTCTTCTCCCGAAGAAGCGGTTGCTTTTGTGAAAAAAAAAGGCGCTCCGATTGTAGTGAAGGCAGACGGCCTTGCGCTCGGAAAAGGAGTCATTATCTGCAATTCTGTTTCAGAGGCTGAGAATGCAGTGAAAAAAATAATGGTTGAAAAGGCATTCGGCAGCGCGGGAGAAAAAATTCTTCTAGAGGAATTTCTCGAAGGGGAAGAGGCAAGCTATTTTGCATTCTCGGACGGAAAAAACATTCTGCCGCTTGTTTCAAGCCAGGACCACAAGCAGGTTTTTGACGATGACAAAGGCCCGAATACGGGCGGAATGGGCGCTTATTCCCCTGCGCCTGTTGTTTCAAAAGCCGTTGAAAAAAAAATTCTGCAGGGAATAATGCAGAAAACAATCAATGCAATGCGCTCGGAAGGCACTCCTTACAAAGGGGTTTTGTATGCCGGCTTAATGATAAAAGGCGGAGAGGCAAAAGTCATTGAGTTCAATGCGCGCTTCGGAGACCCTGAAACACAGGCAATTCTTCCAAGAATGGAATCAGACATTGTGGAAATAATGCTTGCATGCATAGAAGGAAAGCTCGCGGAAAAAAAAATTTTCTGGGGCGAAAATCCCTGCACATGCGTTGTTCTCGCCTCGGGGGGCTATCCCGGGCATTATGAAAAAAATAAGGAAATCTTCGGCTTGCAGAAAACAGGCAGCGCAATTGTTTTCCATGCGGGCACAAAAACAGAGAACGGAAAAATCCTTACAAACGGCGGAAGGGTTCTTGGAGTAAGCGCTCTTGGAAAAACAATTGAGGAATCCATTCAAAATGCTTATTCGGCTGTTTCAAAAATATCTTTTGAAAAAATGCACTTCCGCAAGGACATAGGAAAAAAGGCTTTGAAGCGCTAGCGCACATAGCGCAGCTCTTCAATGATTTCTTCAGCAAAGCCGCTCTTTTTTCCTTTTGCTGTTTTTTCAACAGCTCTTTCTTCAGTTTCTTCAAGAGAGCTGCTGTCCATTTCCTTGAGCAGCGAGCGCACTGCATGCCTGATGAATTCAGTGCGGTTTTCAAAAGAAGAGTTCTCAAGCCTTGTGTCTATTTCCTTCAGGAGCTTGTTCCCCAATCGCAGAGTAATAAGCCTGTTCGCCATGCAAACATATATACATTTGATGTATAAAAGCCTTTCCGCAGGCATTTTGGAAATAAAGCGCCAAAAAACAGCATTTGTATATACAATTGCCTTCTTTGCACGCTTTTTGCTTTTGCCTTGGCGTGAAAATCAAATTAGGTTTTTAAATTCTTTCCTGTCTGTGTTAGTAGGGATTTTTTGGCAACAACTGTTATTGTGGGTCTGCAGTTCGGCGATGAGGGAAAGGGCAAAATAACTGATTTTTTTTCTGAAAAGGCTGATGTTGTCGCGCGTTACAACGGAGGCAACAACGCGGGGCACACTGTTGTTGCGGGAGACAGGGAATACAAATTTCACCTGCTTCCGAGCGGGCTGGTTCACGGAAAAAAATGTTGCATAGGCGCAGGAACAGTCATTGACCCGCGCGTGCTGATAAAGGAAATAGAGGAATTCGGAAAAAATGAAATCGACCTGCTTATTGATCCGCGCGCCCAGATAATAATGCCATGGCACGGCCTGCTTGACTGCGCGAGCGAAAAAAACAAGGGGAACTGCAAAATCGGGACAACAGGGAGGGGAATTGGCCCGTGCTATTCTGACAGTGCGGCAAGAACCGGAATAAGATTTGCGGATCTGGTCGATGAAAAAAGGCTTTCCCAAAAAATAAAATCCTGTTTTGCTTTAAACAAGAAAATCCTTGAAAAAGTATTTGAAATGAATCTCGAAGCCGATTTTTCAGAGGAAAAAATTTTTGCGGAATATTCTGAGTTCGGAAAAATCTTAAGCAAGTTTTACGGCGATGTTTCCCTTGAAATAAGCAATTCCATAACCGCGAAAAAAGAGGTTTTGCTTGAGGGCGCCCAGGGAACTTTTCTCGATAACAGTTTCGGGACGTATCCTTTTGTCACAAGCTCACATCCGACTGCGGGAGGCGCGCTTGTCGGAATCGGCCTGGGAGCAAACACAATCGACAAGGTAATCGGAGTTGCAAAAGCCTATACTACAAGAGTGGGAGAAGGCCCTTTTGTGACTGAACTCAAAAACGAGCTGGGCGACAAAATAAGAAAGCAGGGAAACGAATTCGGGACAACAACGGGAAGGCCGAGAAGAGTGGGCTGGCTGGATTTGGTTTTATTGCGGACTGCGAACAGGCTTAATGGTACGGATGAAATCGCGCTTACAAAAGCCGATGTGCTTAGCGGAATAGAAAAACTGAATGTCTGCACTGATTATATTCTTGAAGGAAAAAAAACAAGTGAAGTTCCCGCTGATGTGGAAAAAATTTCCGAATGCACTCCTGTCTTCAAAGAATTCAGGGGATTTGAAATCAGCGGAAACGAAAAAAGCTTTGAAGAGCTTGACACAAACGCGAAAAAATACATAAAATTCATTGAGAAGGAACTGAAAACAAAAATTTCAATTGTTTCAATAGGCGCCGAAAGGCAGAAAACAATAATGATGTGAAGCAGTTATTCAATGCTTGAAGTGCCGCGTTCCAGTAAAAATCATTGCTATTTTGTGCGCATCAGCGGCTTCTATTACTTCCTTATCCTTTACCGAGCCTCCGGGCTGTATTATTGCAGTTATCCCCGCTTCTGCGGCAAGGTCTACATTGTCCCTGAAAGGAAAAAATGCATCGGAAGCAAGCACGCTTCCCTTGTGCTTTCCCATTGATTTTTTCACTGCTATTTCTGTTGAATCAATCCTTGACATCTGTCCCGCCCCTACTCCGACTGTTGCAAGGTTTTTTGCAAGAACAATTGCATTGCTCTTTGCATATTTTGCGACTATCCATGCAAATAGCAGATCCTTATTTTCGTTTTCAGTCGGCTTTCTTTCGGAAACAATTTTGCAATCGCTTTCTTTCAAGGTGTGATTGTCAGTTGTCTGCAGGAGAGCTCCGCCTTTTACTGCCCTGAAATCAATTGCATCAGAGTTTTCAAAATTTTCTATTCCCTGCAGTTCGAGAATGCGCAGGTTTTCCTTTTTCTCCAGGATTTCAAGCGCGCCTTTTTCAAAGCCCGGAGCAATAACTATTTCGTTGAAAAAAGATGCAATCTGATTTGCTGTTTCCAAATCGCATTCCCTGTTCAGCGCGATTATTCCCCCGAATGCGCTTGTTGAATCGCATTCAAGTGCCTTTCTGAATGCTTCTGAAATTTCAGAATCAGATGCCACTCCGCATGGATTAGTGTGCTTTATTATTACTGCGCTCGGCTCTTTGAATTCCTTTGCGATTTCTACTGCAGTGTTCGCATCTAAAATATTGTTGTATGAAAGCTCTTTTCCGTGAACCTGTTTTGCATTTGCAATGCAGGCATTTTCAGGAAACTGGCTTTTGTAAAAAGCCGCTTTCTGGTGCCAGTTTTCCCCGTATCTCAGTTCCTGGATTTTTTCGAATGAAAGCGAAATTTTTTCAGGAAAAAAATCCTTTCCGAAAAACTTTTTTGAAAGGAAAAGGCTTATTGCAGAATCATACGCCGCTGTTTCCTCGAATGCTTTTGCAGCGAGCTTTTTCCTTGTTTCAAGGGAAATGCACGAATTGTTTTTTTCAAGCTCTTCAATAATCGCATCATATTGCTTGGGGGAGGTTACTATTGCCGCGCTTCCGTGGTTTTTTGCCGCAGCCCGTATCATTGCAGGGCCGCCAATGTCAATGTTTTCAACCGCATCTTCAAAGGAAAAATCCTTTTTTGCAATTGTTTCTTTGAACTGGTAAAGGTTTATCACTATCAAATCAATGGGAGTTATTTTGTGCTTTTCAAGTGTTTCGAGATGCTCTTTCTTGTTTTTATCCGCGAGTATCCCTGCATGAATTGCGGGATGAAGTGTTTTTACTCGCCCTTCAAGAATTTCAGGAAATCCAGTAATGTCCTCTATTTTTTTGACTGAAATTTTTGCGTTTTCAATAGCCTTGAAAGTCCCGCCAGTTGCAATCAGATTTATTCCGAGCGCGCTGAGGCTTTTTGCGAATTTTTCCAGCCCTGTTTTGTCTGTCACGCTCAAAAGCGCGGTTTTGATTTTTACATTATCCAAGCAGATGCACCTTTTTCCCCTGCACTTTTATTTTTCCTTCTGCAAACAATTTAACTGCCTTTACTATTATTTCCTGTTCAACCTTCTGGACTTTTTCCTTGAGAGAATCAACTGTTTCTGTTTCAGAAACATTTACAGGCGCCTGCATTATTATCGGCCCCTCATCGGCCTCTTCTGAAATAAAATGCAGAGTGCAGCCTGTTATTTTCACTCCGGAATCAAGGACTTCCTGATGCACATTCCTGTCCCATCCTTTAAAGGAAGGGAGCAGTGCGGGATGGATGTTCATTGCACGGTTTTTGAACGCATCCACAAAAATTTTTGTAAGGATTTTGTTGTAACCAATCAAAAGAACAAGTTCTGCTTTTCTTTTTTCAAGCTCTTCAACAAGCAGGGAATCGAATTTTTCCTTTTTGGGAATTTTTTTCGGGTCTAAAAAAACAGTTTCAATGCCGTGCGTGCGCGCCCTCTCGAGCGCGAAAGCGTCTTCCTTGTTTGAAATCACGCACACAATCTGCGCATTTATTTTTTTTGCTTCAATAGCATCTATTACTGCCTGCAAATCACTTGCCTTTGTGCTTGCAAGAACCCCGATTTTCAGCATTCAGGCACCCGAGATTTTTTTTGCCGCGATAATAGTGTTCTGCATCAGGCATGCAACAGTCATTGGCCCCACTCCCCCCGGAACGGGAGTAATCCATGAAGCGATTTTTTTTGCTTCCGTGAAATCAACATCGCCAAAAACCTTTTTTTCTTCAGTGCCTGAAACGCAAATCCCTGCGTCAATTACAATCGCGCCTTCCTTTATCATTTCCTTTGAAACAAGGTTTTTTTTGCCGACTGCGCTTACTAAAATGTCTGCTTTTTTTGAGAAATCAGAAATGTTTTTCGTGAATTTGTTGCAGATGCTCACAGTTGCGTTCCTGTTCAGGAGCATCAAGGCGAGAGGCTTTCCGACTACGATTGTGTCGTTTATTATGCAGGCATTTTTGCCTTCTATTCCAGTGCCCGTGCTTTCAATCAGTTTTATTATCCCGCTTGCAGTGCAGCCTGCAAAATCCTCAATGCCCTGCGCAAGCCTTCCGATGTTCTGCGCGTGAAATCCGTCCACATCCTTTGAGGGGGAAACCGAGTTCAGGATTTTTTCCTGTGAAATCTGCCTTGGAAGAGGAAGCTGTACAAGGATGCCGTGCACCGAAGAATCAGCATTTAATTTTTCTATTTCTTCAAGAAGTTTTTTTTCGGAAACATTTTCGGGAAGGAAAATTCCCTTTGATTCAATGCCTGTTTTTTTGCAGGCTTCCTGCTTTTTTTCCACATACAGCTTTGAATCCTCGCGTTCCCCTATAAGCATTACTGTGAGGCAGGGAGAAATTCCTTTTTGCTTTAATTCCCCTGCTTCTTTTTTTGCTGTTTCAAGGATTTTTTCCGAAAGTTTTTTTCCGTCAAGGATTTCTGCAGCCATTGGAAAAACCCTGTTTTTTTTGCATTATTTGGATTCGAATGCCTGTGACTCTTCTGTTATTGTAATGTCATGCGGATGGCTTTCCTTCAGCCCTGCATTTGTTATCCTGCACCATTTTGTTTCTTTCTGCAGATTGGAAATTGTTTTTGCGCCCACCATTCCCATTCCGCTTTTTACTCCCCCGAGCAAATGGAAAACAACTTCTGCAATTGTTCCCCTGTATGAAACAAGCCCTTCAACTCCTTCCGGAACAAGCTTGCTTTCTCCCATTTCCTTTCCCTGAAAATACCTGTCGCAGACATTTGCATCCGCCCTTGCAGTCATTGCTCCCAGAGAGCCCATTCCCCTGTACTGCTTGAATTTTCTTCCCGCAAGGAAAATTACTCTCCCTGGTGTTTCTTCGCAGCCCGCGAAAAGGCTTCCGATCATTACGCTGCTTGCGCCTGCTGCAAGTGCTTTTGCAATGTCTCCAGAATATCTTATTCCGCCGTCTGCAATTACCGGGCAATCATATTTTTCGGCTGCCTTTGCGCATTCAAGAACAGCGGAAAACTGGGGAACCCCTACTCCCGAAATTATTCTTGTTGTGCAGATGCTTCCCGGCCCAACTCCGATTTTTACTGCATCTGCGCCTGCTGCAATCAAATCCTCTGTTGCCTTTCCGGTTGCGACATTTCCCGCAATCAATTCAACTGAAAATTCTTTTTTGATTTTTTTTACGGCATCAATTACCATTTTGCTGTGCCCGTGCGCAGTGTCGAGCACGACTGCATCAACCTCTGCTTCAATGAGCTTTTCCAGCCTTTCGATTTCTTTCGGAGAAGGCCCTATTGCCGCTCCTGCAAGAAGCCTGCCGTTTTTGTCCTTCAAGGCATTGGGATATTTTTCATTTTTTTCAATATCTCCCGCAGTAATCAATCCCTTCAAATGCCCTTTTGCGTCAACAATTGGAAGCTTTTCAATCCTGTGTGCATGAAGTATTTCTTTTGCCTTTTCAGTCGAAATGAATTTGTCGATTGTAACAAGGTCTTTCTGCATTACTTCAGAAACCTTTTTTTCCGGGTTTTTCTCCAGCCATAAATCGCGCTGAGTGACAATTCCAACGAGCTTTTTGTTTTCATCAACAACTGGAAAGCTTCCAATGCCTAAGTTTTTCCGCAGTTCGAAAATTTTTGAAAGAGAATCATTCTCGTGAAGCGTAACAGGCTCGTGGATTATCCAGAATTCGGAATTTTTTACTTTTTTTACTTCCTCTGCCTGTTTTTCAATGGAAAGATTCCTGTGGATTATTCCAATGCCGCCCTGCCTTGCAATTGCAATTGCTGTCCGGCTTTCGGTTACAGTGTCCATTGCGGCCGCAATGAGCGGAATATTCAAGGAGATTTTTTTTGTAAGCCGTGTTTTAAGCTCGGCATCTTTCGGAAGCACGCTCGAAGCTCCGGGCAGAAGAAGAATGTCATCAAACGCCAAAGCAAGCTCTTTTTCCATAATTTACTTTCAGCCAAAAAAAATAAAAAGGCATATTTGCAAGAAACAGCAGAAGCTTTACTTGTAGAAAGTGAACTGTCTGCAGAATTCCTTTACTTCCGCCTTTACAAGCGCGAGCTTTGCCTCATCGCTTGAATTGTCAAGCGCCTTTACAATAAAGCCGGCAACTTCCTTCATGTGTGTTTCCTTCATTCCGCGCGTTGTGATTGCAGGAGTTCCGATCCTGATTCCGCTGGGATCCCATGGAGTTCTTGTGTCAAAGGGAATAGTGTTCTTGTTGCAGTAAATTCCCGCAAGCTCGAGCGCATGTTCCGCCTGTTTTCCCGTTATTTTTTTGCTTTCAAAAACATCAACAAGCATTAAATGATTGTCTGTCCCGTCGCTAACAAGCCTCAGTCCTTTTCCCATCAAGGATTCTGCAAGCGCCTTTGCATTCTTTACAATCTGTGAGGCATAATCCCTGAATGCGGGCTGCATTGCCTCCTTGAAAGCAACGGCTTTCGCAGCAATCACGTTTTCATGCGGGCCGCCCTGCAAACCGGGAAAAACAGATTTGTCTATTTTTTCTGAAAAATCTTTTTTGCACATTATCATTGCGCCGCGCGGCCCTCTAAGGGTTTTGTGCGTTGTAGTTGTTACTACATCAAAATAAGGAACAGGATTCTCGTGCACGCCAGCAGCGCACAATCCCGCAATGTGAGCAATGTCTGCGCAGCAGTATGCTCCGCTCGCATCCGCGATTTCCCTGAATGCCTTGAAATCAATTGCCCTTGAATATGCGGTGTATCCTGAAAGAATTATTTTCGGCTTTGTTTCAATTGCAATTTTTTTTATTGCATCGTAATCAAGCATTTCAGTGTCTTTATCCACGCCGTACTGGACGCATTTGTAAAGCTTTCCCGAAAAATTCACAGGATGCCCGTGAGTGAGATGCCCTCCCTCTGTAAGCTTCATTCCCATGAATGTTTCCCCTATTTCCATGAGCGCAAAATACATTGCCATATTTGCAGGAGAACCGCTTAACGGCTGTACATTCACGTGTTCCGCACTAAAAAGTTTTTTTGCCCTTTCAATTGCAAGGTTTTCAATTACGTCAATGAATTCGTTTCCCCCGTAATATCTTTTTGCAGGGTATCCTTCGGAGTACTTGTTTGTTGCAACGCTTCCAAGGGCTTCAAGCACTGCCGAGCTTACAAGGTTTTCGCTTGGAATAAGTTCAATTCCAGACATCTGCCTTTCTTTTTCGGAAACAACTGCGTTGAAAAGTTCTGAATCAAATTTCTCGACTGCCTTGAGATGCATTTCATAGAGCTTCTGTTTTTTTGCCATAAGCATACCCTCAAAACTTGTAAATACTACTTTGCTTTGGTTTTAAAAACCTGTTTTATTCAAGCGCAAATCCCTTTGGCTTTATGAGCACTCTTTTTTCCCCTTTGCACACTTTTCCGAGTTCAAAGCACTTTATTTTGTGCCTTGAAGAAATTTTTTCTATTTCCGCAAGGCTTTTTTTCGGGGCGATTATTGCGTATCCAATGCCCATGTTCCAGGTGTAATAAGCCTCTTTATCGGAAATTTCAGCTTTTTCCTGCAGGAATCTGAAAATTTCTTCTGGCGCAGGAACAAAATCTATTTCATATGAAAATGTTTTTTTTGCACGCATTATTTTTTTCCATCCATGCCCAGTAATGGGGGCAAGATAATGGATTTCTGTTTTTTCAAGCATTTCAATTACTGCGCGAGTGTACAGCACAGTCGGCTTCAGTATTTCTTCTCCGAAAATTTTTCCATTCCGCATTTCAGTGAAATATCCTTGAGGGAGAGTTTCCGCTACTTTTCTCGCGAGAGAAATTCCGTTTGCATGCAGTCCCGAGCTTTCCAATCCGATAATCAGGTCTCCTTCTGAAATTTCTTTTCCATAAACCAGCCTTGTTTTCGGCTTTATTATTCCTACAGATGCCCCTGCCATATCCAGAGTTTCGGGATTTACAATGCCGCTCAAAGTGGGTGTTTCCCCGCAGGGAATTGCCATTCCAATTTCTTCCGCAGCCTTTCTGAACCCCTCAAACAGGTTTTTGATTTTTTCTCCTTCATCGAACCACGTGGAATTTCCCGAGCTTATTATGTCTCCGTAAGCAAATGCATCCGCGCCAATTGCAAGCAGATCGTTTGTGCTCATTGCAACATTGTCAATGCCAACGCATTCAAAGTATTTCGCGCCTTTTCCTCTTTTATCGCGGCACATTGCATCTGCAATGAGGTTTTTTGTTCCCAATCCTTCGACATTGAATGCAAGCAGAAAATCCTCTTTCTGAAAATCAATCGCAACCGCGGGCTCTCCGATTGTTTCCTGCACAATCCTAATCCCAAGCCTCTCGGGATTTTTCATTGTGCCGGAAAACTTTTCCAAAGCCGCTGCCTTCACAGGGTCGAGCTTTGAATAATCCACTATTTGGCTGTATTTCATTGTTTTTTCGCTTCCTTTTGAAAATACATGTCAAAACATTTTTTAATCTCTCAATCGTATTGATTAGTATGCGCAAACAGGTTTTGGGGTTGTGGATTGTTCCGGATTATGAAGCCGAAAAACCCGGGTATAAGGGCGACGACCGTTTGTGCTACAAAACACATTTCGGGCCTTTTGAAAAAGGGGCTGAAGGATTGTTTGTCACAACGCCGGCTTTTCAGGAATGGATTCAGGGAAACTCTGAGTGGATTGGAAAAAATTTGGGCAGCGTCGAATTGCGTATTCATGAAAAAGAGAAAAAAATCAAGTTTATGTGGTTTTATCCTTTTGGGGAAGACAAGATAAGCGTGAAAGGAGAATCAAAACACCCTGACGAAATTTTTGGCCGCAAAGGAATCGGCGCATTTGCATTTTTCCGGGTTTTAAAAGAAACAAAAGAACTGTTCCCTTCCTTCAAAATCAGTTTTGGGACGTCTCCCACCACTATCATGCGTAAAATGCTGGTGCCCATGGGTTGGAAAAGGCCGTATCGTTACAAAATTTCAACTGCCACCAAGCGCACCCGGGACTACGTTGCCAGAAAAATGCGCGATCGCAGAAGAAAATAATTTATTCCCATTCAATTGTTCCCGGGGGCTTGTGGGTTACGTCAAAAAAAACATTTTCAATGCCCTTGATTTTCAGAAGCTTTTCTGCAAGCATTTCCAAAAATTCCTGCGGCAGGTCTGCGAACTGCACAGTCATTGCGTCCCTTGAAAAAACAGGCCTCAGCACAATTGATTCCTTCCCGCTTTCACTGCCAACAGGAATCAATACAACGGGAAACTGCCAGATTTTTTCCCAGAGCCCCGCCCTGCTTGTTTCTTCAAAAACAATTTCATCGGCTTCCTGCAATAAAGCAACGCGCTTTTTTGTAATGCTCGCACTCTGCAGCTTGAAATCTTTTTTTCCCTTTACAAGCCAGAGCGCGCGGTTTATTCCTGAAATTTCATTTGTAATTGCTGTTGAAACAGCCTCGAGCTTTTTCCAGTCTGCTTTTCCAATCAAAACCGCAGGATGCTTGAAAGTCCTTCCGTCTCCCTGAACTCCGACGCTCTGCACTGGCAGAGCTTCTGCATGCAAACCAGAAGCCTCTGCAATTTTATCCGCGGCTTTTGAAATTTCTTCAAGCTCTTTTCCATTTGCTTTTCCATTGCTGCAGAGAATCCTGATTGCCAATCCCGGCCCGGGAAAAGGATGCCTCCATACAAGTTCATGCGGCAATCCAAGCTTTTCTCCAAGTTCCCGTACTTCGTCCTTGTAAAGCAAATCAAGGGGCTCGATTATTTTTCCCTGTTTCAGCATTTCCATTATTATCGGCGCCCTGTTATGATGGGTTTTGATTACTTCAGCGTTTTTTGTCCTGCCGCTTTCAATTGTATCCGGATAAATTGTTCCCTGCCCCAAAAGCCATTCTTCAGGATTCAATCCGAGTTTTTTCATTTCTTCCTGCTGTACTTCAATGAAAGCGTTTCCGATTATTTTTCTTTTTTCCTCGGGCTCGATAACGCCTTTTATTTTTTCAAAAAAATAGTCAGATGCATTTGCAACATGCAGATTGTCAAAGCCGACTGCAAGCAGTGCTTTTTTGACTTTTTTGCTTTCATTTTTGCGCATGAAACCAGTGTCAATGTGCAGTGCGACTATTTTTTCCTTTCCGAGCACTGAATTCAGCATTGCCAAACAGACAGTTGAATCAACTCCGCCCGATGCAAGCAGAAAAACTTTTTTTCCTCCTGCTTTTGTGATTATTTCTTTTTTTTTCTGTTCAAGGTAGGAATCAGTGTTCCATTCTTTTCTGCATCCGCACAATTCAAGAAAATTTTCCAGGAGTTTCATTCCGTTTTTTGTGTGTTCCACTTCGGGATGGAACTGCAGACCAAGGATTTTTTTTTCGGGATTCATTGCCATTGCAACTGCGCAGTTTTCAGTCGAGCCTATTGCAGTAAATCCTTCAGGCAGTTTTGAAACAACGTCTCCGTGAGACATCCAGACCTGTTCTTTTTCAGAAAGCCCTTTTGCCATCTGCAGGGCAGCGGCATTTCCGCGCATTATTCTGAGCTCTGCAATTCCATATTCGCGCTTTGTTCCTTTTTCCACTTTTCCGCCGAGCTCCTGCATCAATAGCTGGTGCCCATAACAGATTCCGAGCATTGGAATTCCAAGTGAAAGGATTTTTCTGTTCCATTTTGGTGAGTTTGCATCGTAAACAGATGCCGGCCCTCCGGAAAGCACGAGCGCCTTTACTCCTTCAAGATTTTTCAGTTCAGAATCAGGATCTATTATTTCCGCAAGCACTCCAAGCCTTCTGATTCTGTTTGCAATCAGGTGGCAGTATTGCCCGCCGAAATCCAGAACCAAAACCTTGTCCAAAAAATCACTTGAAATATTCAACTGCATTCCTGAAAATCCGCATTCCTGCGCTTTCTTCGGGAAGCTTTTTTCCCTGCCGCAGGAGAATTTCCTTCTGCAATAGCCAGTTGTCCTGCTGTGTAAAGAAAATGTTTCTTTCAGGGTGCGGCATTAAACCGAAAACTTTTCCTGTTTCATTGCAGATTCCCGCAATGTCTTCAAGAGCCCCGTTCGGATTTTCGGGAAACTTTCCTTCCGCAAGTGCGCCATTTTCATTTGCATACCTGAAAACAATTTGTTCCTGGGCATTGAGCTTTTCAAGTATTTTTGCAGGTGCGAAAAACTTTCCCTCTCCGTGCGCAACAGGCAGGCGGATTGTTTCAATTCCCTTTGTAAAAACGCATTTTTTAGAAATCCCCTTCAATGAGACCCATCTGCATTCATACCTCGCAGTATTGTTGTGCATCAGTGCGATTTTTCTTTCGCCGTAATTTTTTTTGAATCCGGGAACTAACCCTAAGTTTGCAATTACCTGGAAACCATTGCAGATCCCGATTACAAGGTTTTCTGCTTCAATGAATTCAAGTATCTGGTTCCAGATATTGCTGCGGATTTTGCTTGCAAGCGCATTTCCGCTTCCAGTGTCATCGCCATAGGAAAATCCCCCCGGAAAAGCGAGAATATTGAATTCCTTTAATCTCGCAGGCTTTTCAATCAAATCATTGATGTGAACGATTTCTGCCTGTGCTCCCGCTTTCCTGAAAGCGAGCGCTGTTTCTTCCTCGCAGTTGATTCCATATCCAGTCAATACAAGCGCTTTTGGCATCTAGTAATCCCTCAGTGTTTTTTTGTATGCCTCTTCAAGCTCCACAATCTGCATTGAAAACTGTTTTGTGCTGTTTGCATTTATTACAAGCTTTTTTTCTTCTGTTATTTTTCCTATTTCAGCGAACGCGCATTTATTGTCCCTGAAAATTTTTTCAAACGCTTCCCTGTGTGCGGGATTTATGGTTGCAATAAACCTGCTCTGTGATTCTGAAAACAGAATATAATCGCCGCGCATTTTTTCCGCAGGAATTTTTTCAAGGAAAATTTCTCCCCCCAGAGAGCCTGCAATGCATGTTTTTGCAATTGCAATTCCCAATCCTCCCAATCCGACAGGATAACAGCTTGCCACAAGCCCTGATTCAATCGCTTTGTTCAAGGCATTGTACAATTTTTTTGCTTTTTCAATTTCAACCTTTGGAACATTTTTGCCAATGAATCTTTTTCCCGAAAGCTTTTTTCCCATGTAAGAAAAATATTCGCTTGCTCCCAGCTCGTTTTTTGTTTCGCCCAGCACAAAAATCAAGTCGCCTGCAATTTTTGCATCGATTGAAACGCAGTTTTCAGAATTTTCTATCTGCGCAAGAGAGCTTATCAGCAAAGTAGGCGGAACTGAAATTTTTACCTGATTGTTGTTTTCATCATACCCTTGAAAATCATTGAACATGCTGTCTTTTCCCGAAATAAAAGGAGTTTCAAACCCGACTGCAAAATCAAGGCATGCCTGCGCGGATTTTTTCAGCTGCCATAATCTTTCAGAATCATTGCTGCTGCACCAGCAGAAATTATCAAGCAGGGCAATGTTCTCCTGCTTTGCGCCTATTGCAACCAGATTTTTTATTGCTGAATCAATTGCGCATGCAGCCATCCAGTAGGTGTCGATGTCCCCGTAAGCGGGATAGAGCGCCTGTGAAACCCCCAAGGCATTTTTTAATTCCTGAACAGGCCTTACTGCGCTTGCCTCTGCATTTACTTTTCCTTTTCCCTGCAATGGCTTCAGCACAGAGTTTCCCTGGACTTCAAAATCATACTGCGCTGAAACAAATTCCCTGCTGCAGATATTCAGCCTTGAAAGCATTTCCTTTAAGGCAATTCCAATATTTGGTTCTTCAAAAATTGGCTCTGAAAATTCCTGCAGGATTTCTTTTGTAGAGAGTTTTTTTTTCGGCAGGCCGTCATGCAAAAATTCAAGGTCAATGTTCATTATTTCTTTGCCGTTGCTTTTCACAATGCATTTTCCCGAATCAGTGAATTCTCCGATTGCTGTTGCCTCTACTCCGCGCTTTTCCATCAGTGCGAGAAATTCGGAAACTTTTTCCTTTGGAATTGCAAGAGTCATTCTTTCCTGGCTTTCGGAAATCCATGTCTGCCATGGCTGCATTCCCGCATATTTCAGGGGAACTTTTTCAAGCTCTACAACACAGCCGTTGCATTCTTTTGCCATTTCTGCAACAGAACAGCTCAATCCTCCCGCGCCATTGTCAGTAATGCTTTCAAACAATTCCAAATCCCTTGCTTCCTTTACAATTGCATCGCTCAGCTTTTTCTGTGTAATGGGATCGCCTATCTGGACAGCGGTTGCAGGGCTTCCCGATGAAAGTGCTTCCGAAGAAAAAGTCGCGCCGTGAATTCCATCCAAGCCAACTCTTCCGCCGACCATTACAATTGTATTTCCCGCCTTTGCTGTTTTTTCATGCGAATCCTTTCCGTTTATTTTTTTGGGAATCAATCCGATTGTGCCTACAAAAACAAGCGGCTTTCCCTTATATCTCTCGTCAAAATACATGAATCCCTGCGGAGTTGGAATTCCCGAGCAATTTCCCCCGACATTCACTCCTTCTATTACTCCGAGCATTATTTTTTCTGGAGAAAGCATTTTGTTCTGCTTATTTTTGCTCTTGTAAAGCGCCTTGATATCCTTTGGGTCTGCAAAGCAGAAGCCATACCTGTTCACAATCGGCTTTGCGCCTTTTCCGAATCCTATTGCATCCCTGTTTACTCCCACTATTCCTGTTATTGCACCACCAAAAGGGTCTAGCGCCGAAGGGCTGTTGTGTGTTTCCGCCTTGTCTGTTACAAGCCATTCTTCGGAGAATTTTATTGCCCCTGAATTGTCTACAAAAACAGAAACGCAGAAATCCTTTTTGCCTTTTTTCTGCCTTACTGTTTCAGTCGCCTTTCGGATTCTTTCCTTGTACAATCCGCCCTTTATTTCATCCAATTCCGCGGCAAAAATTGTGTGCTTGCAGTGCTCGCTCCAGGTCTGTGCCAAGCTTTCAAGTTCAATATCCGTGGGCTTTCTTCCTAATTTGTTGAAATGCTCTTTGATTGTTTTCATTGATTCCAAATCAAGCGCAAGCGGGCCGTTTCTTTTTTCTCCCTCTGAATCTGTTTTTTCAAGTATTCCCGCCTTGCCGATTTTTGCAAGCGCGTCCTCGCTTAAATTCAAATCTATTTCCTTTATTTCCTGTGACTGTTCAAGTTTTACCTTCGGCGCAACCGCGGGCATTCCTTTTTCAGCTAAAAAATCTTTTTTGCTCTTGATGTGAATCCTTTGAATAAGCGGGTTTGCGCTGCTTTCAGCAATGCTTTTTGCCTCTTCCAAAGAAAGTTTTCCCCTGAGAAACATTTCCTGCGAATAATAAACGCGTGCGGAAATTTCTTTTCCTTTTGCCCTGAAAAAGTCTTTTATGAGTTCCGAAGCAGTGTTTCCAATGTTGTCTGTTACTCCCGGCAGAAATCCTGTTTCAATGCAGTAATCAAAGCTTTTCGGGGCAATCGGCTTTCCGATTTCTGCTTTCTGAGAAACAGGGTTGTGCAATAGTTCTGCGCATTCCTCAAGCTCTGCTGTTTTCAAATCAGATTCAATTGTGTAGACATCGTTGAGCTTTACGCCTTCGACCTTAAAGCCGATTCCTGAAAGGTTTTTTTTCTTTACAATTTCCCTTGTGTCGTTCAAGGTGCTTACTTCTATCCTCTGCAGTGCCAAAAAAACCCCAAGAAATTAAGAAAACAAAGAATATTAAAAGTTGTTGCTCTTAGGAGTTCTTGTTATGCCTGCAACTGTCCTGGTTGTTTTTGGTTCTGAATCTGATTCTCCTGTTTTTGACAAACTAATGCTTGCTCTGAAAGAAAAAAATGTGGAGGCGGAGCTTCAAATCTGTTCCGCGCACAAGAATCCAAAGGAACTTGAAAAAATCATTTCCTCTTCAAAGGCAAAAGTCATTATTGCCGGCGCTGGCTTGAGTGCCGCTCTCCCGGGAGTAATTGCCTCGCAGACGCTAAAGCCTGTAATCGGGCTGCCTGTTGAAGGCAATTATTCGGGCTTGGATGCATTGCTTTCAGTGCACCAGATGCCTTCCGGAATTCCCGTTCTCGGAACAGGAGTAAATGCAGTGGAAACAGCAGCGTGCGCAGCAGGCATTGCAGTTAACGGCTTTGAAAAAATCACAATAACGAAAAATTTTGAAGAAGCAGTTTTCGGGCAGAAATTTTCAAAAATGCTCGAGATCCTTCAAAGTTTCGGCGCGGCTTTTGAAACAGTTGAAAGCCTTGATTCCCTCAAAAACCGCGAGCTTGGAATAAATTTTGTGGAGCTTTCCTCGGAGCACGGCATTGATTCAAAAGATTTTTTTGCAATTAACGTTCCTCTTCTTGAAAAGAGCACTTCTTTTGATGCGCAGAAACTTCTTGAGAAAACAAGAACAGGAATCTGGGTTGGCTTGAACAGGCTTGAAAATTCCGCGCTTGCCGCAGTCGGGCTCCTGAACGTTTCGGATAATTCTTTTTCAAAAAAATTGCTTGAATACAGGAAAAATCTTGCCGTGAAAAAAACAAAATGAGAAAAAGCAAAGGTTGGAAGAAATGTTCAAAAAATGGTTTGGAAGAGGAAAAAGCAAACAGCCTTCGGAAGAATTGAAAAATAAAATAGCTGACAGAAGAAGGCGCCTCAACAGAATGTCGTCTGCTTTGTACGGCAGGCAAAGCAGGATAATGGTTCTAAATAAAAAATTAAAAGTATTGCTGCCTGCTGTCAAGCTGCAAAAAGAGATTGTCGCCAAAGAACTGGAAAAAACAGAGTCCGACATAAAAAAAATAAATGGGGCTGAAACAGTCTTGTCGGAAGCGTTATATGAGTTTGAACATGGATTGGAAAACCTGCGAAAGTACAAAAAAAACGCGTCCAGATATGCGGATGCAAAACCAACATTGGATTCTTTAACAAAACTCTTACAAACAGCAATTCAAACAGCTAAGCTGGATTTGGAATGGATAAGAAGCGTAAGAAAAAATAGGGGGCTTTATTAAGGCACATTAAACTTTGGCAAATATTAAATAAGTTTAAGCACTAAAACTAACAAAAATACGAGGTGATTTTTTGGGAAGCGTAAAGGATCTGGAAATAACAAAGCCTGCAACAGAAAAGGAATCGGGAATGGGAATTTTTACTTTCACCGATGATTACAGTGTTTTCGATTATGGAAAAATGCCGGATGAAATTCCAGGGAAGGGAGAGGCATTGTGCAGAATGGCTTCATATAATTTCCAGCAGCTGAAAAAGCTCGGCATAAAAAGCCATTTCCGCCGGCTTGTTTCGGGAAGCAAGATGGAAGTTGATTTAGTGCGCGTTTTGTATCCGCAGAAAGGCGAGCTTTTGCCCGGCATGAAAAATTATCTTGTTCCGCTTGAAGTCATTTACAGGAATTCTCTCCCTGAGGGAAGCAGTGTTTTCAAAAGAATTGATTCAGGGCAATTGGACTGGAAATCTTTGGGGCTGAAAAAAAAGCCTGTTCCCGGTGAAAAGCTTTCAAAGCCGATAATGGATGTAAGCACAAAGTTGGAGGCAACAGACAGATACATGGGATGGGAAGAAGCAAGGCAGCTTTCCGCCCTGTCAAAAAAACAGATTGAAGAACTGAAAGCAACGGCTTTGAAAATAAACGGTTTTTTGAACAGGAAGGCGAAAAAAATCATGCTTGAGCATGCCGATGGCAAAGTAGAATTCGGATTAAATCCTGAAAACGAATTAATTCTCGTGGATGTTTCCGGAACTCTTGATGAGGACAGGTTTTTGTTCAACGGCTTTCACATCAGCAAGCAGGTTCTGCGGGATTATTACAAGAAAACTCCCTGGTATGCGATAATTGAAAAGGAAAAAACCCAAGGCAAAGGAAAAGGAAATTATACTGTCCCTCCCGCGCTTCCGAAAGAGCTAATTGAAATAGTAAGCAACATGTACAAATCAGTTACAGTCGCATGGACAGGAGAAAAAAACTGGAAAGTGCCGAGCATAAAAGAATGCGTGAACGCATACAAAAAATTTTTGGCAAAGTGAGCTTTCAATGGATTTGTTCGACAACATCAGCCCTCTCGATTACCGCTATTACGGGAGAGACTCAAAAATCTTTGAATCTTTAAAGCCTTTTCTTTCTGAAAATGCGCGCATAAGATATTTTGCAAAAACAGAGGCTGCGCTTGTAAAAGTCCTTGCAAAAAAAAATCTCTGTTCAAAGGAAATTGCTGATGAAATAGAAAAAGCCTCTCTGCAGGTTACTGCCGAAGAGGTTTATGCGGAAGAAGACAGGATAAAGCATGACATCCGCGCGCTTGCGAACTGCATTCGCGCAAAAGTAAGCGAAAGAGCAAAGCCCTTTGTGCATTTTTCCGCAACTTCCTATGACATTGTCGATACTGCGAACGCTCTGCGTTTCAAGGATGCTGCAGAGCAGGCAATTATTCCCGCGCTTTTGGAGCTTGAAAAAACATTCATGCAGCTTGCTTTGAGGGAAAAAGAAACAGTTCAGATTGGAAGAACCCACGGACAGCATGCTGAACCAATTACCTTTGGATTTGCAGTTGCCTCCTATGTAAGCAGGCTTGGCAGCAGGATAAAGGCAATCGAGAATGCAAAAAATAATTTGTGCGGAAAATTTTCAGGCGCAGTTGGCGCTTATAATGCAAGCAGCCTTTTTTTTGAAAACCCCGTTGAATTTGAAAAAGAAATAATGCAGGAGCTCGGCCTGAAGGCAAGCGTTTCGAGCACTCAGATTGTGGAAGCAGAGCCAATGGCTGATTTAATGCATGCGCTCGTTTCCTGTTTTGGAGTGCTTGCAAATTTTTCCGATGATATGCGCAATTTGCAGAGAAGCGAAATTGCAGAGGTTGGGGAAGAGTTCGAGGCAAAGCAGGTCGGAAGCAGCACAATGCCGCAGAAAAGAAATCCCATTAATTTTGAAAATGTGAAAAGCTTCTGGAAACAGTTTATGCCGCGCATGAACACTGTTTACTTAGATCAAATTTCTGAACATCAGCGCGATTTGACTAACAGCGCTTCGCAGAGATTTTTGCCAGAACTAATTGCCGCATTGATTTTGAGCGCAAAGCGCCTTGAAAAAGTTGTTGCAAAAATGGCTGTTGACAAAAAAAACATGCAGGAAAATTTCAACAAGAGCAAGGGCTTGTTAATTGCAGAGCCGCTTTACATTCTGCTTGCCTTTCACGGGCATTCAGATGCGCATGAGGAAGTGAGAAAGCTTACTTTGAAATCCCAGGCTGAGAAAAAGCCTTTGCAGGAAATTTTTATGCAGGAAGAATCATTGAAGCCTTTTTTGAAAAAGTTTTCTAAAAAACAGCTTGAAATTCTTGAGAATCCTGAAAAATATACCGGCTTTGCTGAAAAGAAAACAGTGCAGATTGTTGAGCACTGGAAAAAAGAGCTGCGGCTGTAATGGCGCACGCTTTTGCATCCATTTGCCCAATACTGCATTATAAATAATTTTTGATTCTACTTGTAATAGTGGTTTTTTGCTCAAGCTCTACAATTCTCTTTCGCGGAAAAAAGAAATTTTCAAGCCGGTTAAGGCAAAGAATGCAGGAATGTATTGCTGTGGCCCGACTGCTTACTGGTTCCAGCACATTGGAAACCTGCGCACTTACATTTTTTCCGATATCCTGCGCAGGACACTTGAATTCAACGGCTTCAAGGTAAAGCAGGTAATGAATGTAACAGATGTAGGGCATCTGACAAGCGATGCTGATGAAGGAGAAGACAAGATTGAAAGCGCCGCAGCAAAGGAAGGCCGCAGTGCAAAGGAAATAGTGGATTACTATTTCGGAATTTTTCAGCAGGATTTGAAAAAACTTAACATTGAAGAGCCAACCATTTGGTGCAAAGCCACTGAACACATAAAGGAACAAATTGAGCTTATTAAAAAACTTGAAAAGAAAGGCTTTGCCTATAAAACCAGCGACGGGATTTATTTTGACACTTCCAAATTCAGGGATTATGCGAAATTCGCTCGCCTGAAAAAATCCGGATTGCAGGCGGGAAAAAGAGTTTCTTTGAAGGAAAAAAGAAACATTACTGATTTTGCATTATGGAAATTTTCCGAACACCCCGGAAAAAGGCAGCAGGAATGGGATTCTCCTTTTGGACTTGGATTTCCTGGATGGCATATTGAATGCAGTGCAATGTCAATGAAATATCTTGGAGAGCATTTCGACATTCATACAGGAGGCATTGACCATCTGCAGGTTCATCATACAAACGAAATCGCGCAAAGCACTGCTGCAACAGGAAAAAAATTCGTGAACTACTGGGTGCACGGCGCATTCCTTGTTTTCAAGGGAGAAAAAATTTCAAAATCGAAAGGCGGCCTGTTCACTATCTCAGAGCTTGAAGAAAAAGGCTTTCTTCCGCTTTCCTACAGGTATCTTGTCCTTACAAGCCATTACAGAAATCCATTGGAATTTTCTTTGCAGGCGCTTGAAGGCGCGCAGAACTCCTTGGGAAGAATGAAAAACATTATTTCAGAGTTCAAAGATGATGGAAAAACAAACTCCGCTTTCCTGAAAAAATTTGAAAGCGCAATAAACAACGACCTTGACATGCCAAAGGCTTTGTCTGTTTTGTGGGCATTGCTGAGAGACAAAAAAGCAGTTGGAAAAATCAGCGCTATAAAAGAAATGGACAAAGTTTTTGCGCTTGATTTATTGAAAAAAGAATCGCTTTCAGTCCCTTCTGAAATCAAAAAGCTTGCGGATGAAAGAGAAAAAGCAAGAAGTGAAAAAAACTGGCAGTTGGCGGATTCTCTGCGCGAACAGATTTTGCAGAAAGGATTTTTCCTGGACGACACTCCAGAGGGAACGAAAATAAAAAAAATCTGATTCGGCTTTTTTATTTTATCTGGAATTCTGTTTCGGCAAACAATGCCTTTTTGCCTGCTTTTGCATCTGCTTCGGAATTGTAATAGGCTATTTTTATTCTGAATGTTCCTGTTGCCTGGAAACTGTTCCAGCCGCTTATTGCATCGGAACCAGTTTTTTTGTATGCTGTCCCGCTCCAGCTTCCTTCAAGAGATTCTCCTGCGGAAATTTCAACAGCCTCAAGAGGCTGCCTTTCTTTGTTGTCTATCGCAGAAGCCTGCGCATTGAAAGTAGAAATTTTCACAAAGCCGCTGCCTGTTTTCTGGGAAACTTCGCCCTGCAGTGAAAGCTCGTTGAAAAGAGCCGGCATTACAAAAATTGTTTTTGAAGAATTATTTTTCAATGAAAATTCGACTGCAGAGTTTTTTGCAAAACCCGCCTTTGTTGTTTCAAGCGCAATTCCTTTTGAAGAACTTTTTCCGAACATAAAACAGCCTCCCGATAGCAAAAGAATTATTGCAAAAAGAATAAAAAAGCACGGATTATGCCAGCAGGCTGAATATTGCGCAGTTGTTTTTCAGGATAATTATAAATAGTCAAACGCCTTTTTTATTATCCATGCTTGAAGCGCCTTTTCTGCTTTTTGACCTTGGAATAGTTATTCTTGCGGGAACTGTTTTTGCATTCATTGCAAGGGCACTGAAACAGCCGCTCATTGTGGGCTATATCCTTGCGGGAATAATAATCGGGCCGATTTTTTTGAATCTTATTCCTGATGCGCAGAACATCGGAGCTCTTTCAGAGCTCGGAATTGCGTTCCTTCTTTTTGCTGTGGGAATGCAGATTGATTTTTCAAAAATCTGGCAGTTCAAAAAAACAATCCTTCTCGGGGGATTGGCGCAGATTTCAATTACTGCGCTGCTGGTTTCGGGAATAATGAATTTTTTGGGATTGCCGCTTATTGAAAGCGTTTACATTGGCCTGATTGTTGCCTTCAGCAGCACTGCGATTGTTGTAAAGATTCTTTCTGATTCAAACAGGCTTGCTTCTCTAGAGGCAAAATTGATTATAGGCTTTGCGCTTGTGCAGGACATGGTTGCAGTCATTGCTCTTCCATTGCTTGCAAATCCCGCTACTTTTTTTTCCATTGACCTTGCCGCAAAATTCCTTCTAGGAATAGTGGGATTGTTTTTGCTTGCTTTTGTTTTCAGCAAAAAGATTTTCCCTGTAATAATGCATGCCTCTGCAAAGCACCAGGAGGTTTTTTACCTTACAACTGTTTCAGTCTGCTTTCTCTTCATGTTTTTTGCCTATGCGGTTGACTTTTCAATTGCAATCGGCGCCTTTATCGGAGGGCTTGCGCTTGCGCGTGTTTCCTACAGCACTGAAGCGCTTTCCCAGATAAAGTACATAAGGGATTTGTTTGCAACTGTTTTTTTTGTTTCTCTGGGAATACAATTGAATCTTTCTGTTTTTCAGGCGCAGTCGCTTGTTTTTTTCCCAATCCTGCTTGCAATTGTTTTTATTCTCAATCCCCTGATTCTTTACCTGATTACTCTTTATTCGGGTTTTGGAAACAAGATTGCCTGGTTTGTAGGCCTGTCTCTTGCGCAGGCTAGCGAGTTTTCTTTTATCATTGCGCGGCAGGGGCTTTCTTTGGGGCAGGTTTCTGATTCAATGTATAACATTGCAATCTGGGTAATCCTGATTTCAATGGTTGCAACCCCCTATCTCATGAATTCTTCGGAGGCGATTTCAGGCTTTTTCAACAGGCTTTTCAAGAAAACAAGGCTTGATGCTGAAAAGAGCAGGCATTTTTTTGCGCGCAAACTTGAAAAATTAAATTCCCTTCCTTCCGCGCTTGAACTCAAAAACCATATTATTATTGCGGGCGGAGGAGTCTTTGGAGGAAGCATTGCGACTGAACTGAAAAATTCTGAAACTGTTCTTGTTGTCGACCACGATCCCGATGTTTTGGAAAGGCTTTCGGAAAAAAGCATTGTGGGAGTTTACGGCTCGCGCACTAACAATGAGGTCTGGGAAAATCTCTGCATTGAAAATGCAAAGGCTCTTGTTGTAACTATTCCGGATGCAGCCGCTACTTTGCAGTTAGTGAAGCGTGCAAAATCCCTGAATCCTGAAACAGTTGTTTTTGCGCGCGCTCATTATTTCAGGGATGCACTTGAATTGTACAATGCAAAGGCAGACCTTGTTGTAATGCCTGCTGTCCTCGGAAGCAATGCCTGTCTTGAAGCCATCCAGGATTTTTTGGTTTCAGGAAAAGTTCCCCGCCCCTCGCTCGGAGAAGAATTCCTGCGCGTGCTCAAGGAAAAGGCTGCGGAAGAAAAGATGCGATAAACCGCACTTAGTCAATTGTCGTAGTCTTGCAAAGCTTTTTAATTTCATTCTTGTTACTGCTATTTGGGGTTTTTCTTTTTGAGTTTTTGCTCTGAAAGAATTTTTTGGGGGTTGGTTGAATGAAAAAGTTTTTTTTAGCGTTAGCACTAATTGGAGTTAGCCTGATTTTTTTTAGTTTTGTTTTAGCAACTCAGCCTACGAAAATGTCTTTGCAGGGAAAAGTAGAAGGCTTGTCAAACGGAGATTTGGGCGTAAAAATTTCGGATCAAAACTCTTGTTCGAACGGAGTCTTTTTTGACCACAATTACACAGGCGCTATCCAAGACAGCACATTCAATCTGTTGCTTGGAGATTTAGACCAACTAAACCTCAATTACAACCAAGACTATTGGCTATGCTTATCTGTTAACGGTTCTCTTGTTGATGGCCCGAACAATTTCAGAGGCGGACAGGGTCAAATTGGTGTTTCTTCCGGTGGAACAAACTTGTCGAGCGTTAATCCTGGCAGTGTTTTGGTTGCAAATTCTCCGAATGTTTGGACTGCTCTTTCTTCTACCAGTGGGATGAGGGCGCTTGTTAATGGTGCGGGAAGTGTTTTTTGGGGTACTGTTACTGGTTCTGGAACTGTTCCGGTTTTTTCGATTACTCCAACTATTACTACTCCAAATATTGCAACGAGCATTAATTTTTCGACTCCAACCGGAACAATTACTTCTGCTGCAATAAACGGTAACATTGCAATAACTGCCACAGGAACAGGAAAAATTTCTTTGAACAGTGATACAAATGTAAGCCAGAACAAAGAGTTCAGTGCATTCAAAATAAAAGCGAACAATTTTACTGTAATAACAAGCACTGGCACTGTTGCCGGTTTGACAAAAACCTTGTTTGTAAGAAAAGGCAATGATTCAGGAAGCTGTTTCATTGACGTTAACGCAGGAATAATCACTGCAAGCGACTGTTAAAAAGGATTAACAAACTCGCTAGCAATCTTTGATGCAAACCAGAACTAATAGTTTGTGCGGAAATAAAAAAAAGGGGCGTAAAATGAAAAAAATATTTTGTTGGCAATTGTTTTTTTTGTTTGCTTTTTTTTGTTTTTTGCCGAGTGTTTTTTCTTCTCAAACTTTGGCTGTTGGTTCTATGCCTGAAACTGCAGGTAATCCGCAGACTATTTCTTGGACTTATTCTGATTCAACAAACAATCCGAACCAGCATTTTAATTTATATTATGGGGGAACGCCTGGTTCGCGAGAGCATTTTATTGCTGATTTGAATTTAAGTTCCTGCACTTATTCTTCGAGGTATGTCTGGCAAAATGCTGGTGTTAATGTTGGAAATTTGTATCCTAACAATCTTCCGGGTCGGGCCGAGTATACAACTATGGTGAAAAAAGATGACGACACGTTATGGAGAATTTGGGCGGTTTATGGAAAAAACACGATTTATGTTTATTCTATCAAAAAGAATGGAACTCCAAATTATCTAAACTCGCCCTATTCCTTATTTTATGAAGAAGATAAAACTGCAGGGTATGATACTGCAGATTATGGGCAGACTGGCAATCTCGCATCTACGCTCGTTTATAACTATGACAATTCCGTTTTTGTGCAAATTGTTTCTTCACCAAACAGATTATATCGCTGGGACGATGCAACTTCACAATGGTTAACGGATTCCAATTCGCTTATTTTTACTGGGAGCGGAACTCCAAATGCGAGTTATTTTGTAGGATATTACAATGACAAACCTTATCTTTTAGCATCAGACGGGAATAGCTCTTGGGAAATAGTCAGCAACCAATGGGTTAAAACAAACAGCATTGTTGCAAATTTACCTTCTCTAAAAACTGCTTCTGGGTGTACAGGCAGTGCGCTTAACGGGTTTTCAGAAAAGGAGGAAGTCGGCTTGCTGGCGTATAGTATCTGTTCTACATTTCCCCCAATACGCTTTGTCGCAAAATACAATGGGTCTCAATGGTCTAATGTAACAACGGATTTTAATTTTAACAGTTTACCCAATGCTTACCCATTTATTAGTGTTATAACCAGTCAAGCAATCGATTTTAATCATGAAACTTATTTTCTTTTAGCAATGCTTTTGTCGAGTGGTGATGATGTGAGAGCAGTAATGGACAACCAGCCAGATACCTTCCAACCAGTAACAGCAAATCCAATAACTTGCTCTTATTCTTGGAACACAACAAATGTTTCTCCCGGAGATTATTATGTTGATGTAAATGTTACGAACAGTTATGGAAACTCCATTCAAGCAAGTTCTAACCAGTTCCAGATTACCGCTGCTCCTGAAGGCGATTTATTCATTGAATGGGTAAAACCAATTCAAGTTATTGAAGATGTAAATCTTATCACTGATAAAGCAACGGTAGTGCGAGTAAAAGTAATAAACACGGGCAGTCCAAAAGTAGTAACAGCAAAGCTATCATACAACGGGCAAGACTATTACGACACAAATCAAATCGCAGACTTTAGAACAATTGATTTCTATCCAACACCATATTCAACGTCAGGAACATACCAAATAAGTGCGATGGTAGACCCCTATGCAAGCATATCAGAAACAAATGAAAACAACAACACAAAAACAGTAGATTTGAATGTAACAAGAACTTACGGGTTCAAAGTAATTTACGTGCCAGTGGAACTATTAGATCGGGACCTCTTCAATTTTTTTATTTCTCATAGCGAGGAATATATGAAGGCGGTTTATCCGCTTCCAGAAAATGCAATTGACAACAGAGAAGATCCTGTAATATATGGCCGATTGAGTCCCTTGGAGTTTATTCCAGATAAGGGAGTTATTTTTACGCTCCACAGGCTTTATACTGTAGAATACTTGGCTTATGGCGGTTTGAAATCTTACGACAGAGTAGTAGGAATTACTCCTAATGGTTGGCTTTTAAGTAATTACTGGCAAAATTGGTCTGGCATTTCTAGCCCAACAACAAGTAATTCATCTTTAAGCGAACTAAGTGCGGTAACACCATCTCATGAGGTCGGTCATACATTTGGATTATGCGACGAGATAACTATTGGTGGCGACTGTGGCAGGCCAGAAGGATGTTCTGGTTGTCCTAATCCCGATCCAAATGGCCAGATCGTGAACGGTTTTTGGGTCGATTGTAATGACTCTTGGTGTGGTAATAAAGAACGAATCAATGCGGCAAGTCTAATGTCCTACCAAAGTGGCGAGTTAGGAAAGTGGATTGCAAAAGATGAATACACACATTTATTGAATCTTTTTATGATTCCACACACAGAACCAGAACAAGTTTTGCTATTGAGTGGAACTGTGGACAAAAATAATACAGTTGAACTAGATCCATGGTATTTAGTTGATGGATATCCTAGCGAAATTGAAGCTGGACCCTATTCTATCCAAGTTTTGGACAGCAACGAGCAGGTATTAAATGACATTAATTTTAACGTCAATTTTTTGCCCTATGCGAATCCACCTATTGATACTAATGTAACGGCTTTTGTATTTGCTATCCCTTACAACACTGACACTAATAAAGTAATTGTTAAATACGACGGCCTGATCAAGGCTGAGAGGCAAATAAGTTCAAATGCTCCGACTGTAACTATTACTTCTCCGACAAGCGAAGATATTTGGACTGGCATAAATTCCATTACTTGGAATTCTAGTGACCTTGATGGAGATAACTTGTCTTATGTTTTAGAATACAGTTCTGATAATGGTGCAACTTGGAATCCTTTAGCCATAGGCATAACAGACACTAATTATTCTTGGAATGCTGATTTTGCTACTCCTAGTAATAATGCTAAAATTAAAATAATTGCCACAGACGGAGTATTAACCAGTGAAGCGGTTTCGGACAATTTTATTGTTAGAAACCCGGACATTTCAATTCAACCGTTTTTATGGGATTTTGGAAGCATAACAAAAGGGGAAATGCTTTCACAAGACTTTAATATAACAAATACTGGCAATGCAGACTTGAATATTTTTAACATTAATTCTCCACCCGAAATAGACATTTCGGGGCTTTCAGTTCCATTAACTCTAGCGCCAGGAGAATCTCATATTTTTAGTGCAACACTTAACACTCAGAACCTTTCAGGGAATTATTTTAGTGATATGAATATTGGTTCTAATGACCCAGATGAAAACTCAAAAAGAGCTTTTGTTCAAGGAGCGATTCAAACACTCCAACCTACCGGAATCAGTTGGATTCTAGGTTATGGTGGTAATAAAAGAATTGGACAAGACTATAACATAATTTATTCTATTCTATCACAGCCTACAAAAAAACTTGTTAGTATAGACTATAATGTTCTAATAGGTTGGAACTAAAAACCTGCTGGTTTCTTAAGGCTGCACGGGCACGAGGAGAAGAAACAGCGCTAATAAAAAAAATAAGAACAATATAATTCCAATTGCTCTAATTGTTGGTTTTCCTTTTTTCTGTCCGTACCAAATTAAAATTAGACTTGACACAAAGAAAAAGATAGTTAAAGCGAGAAATACAAAATTTGCCATGTTTCCAGAATCTACAACATCTGGGTCGCTTCCTCTGCAATTAAGAGTTAATTCTTTTTTTTCTCCCGCTTGATTTAAATAAGATAACAAAATGTTTTCGTTTATCTCTCTGTGAGGGTATTTTCCACTAATGCTAATTAATTCATTTTTTTTAATTAGCCCGCTAGAAGCGCTCTCCAAAACCAAAGCCCCTTGGGGCTGGGTTGAAACAACAGTAATATCTGTGTTAGTGTTGTTAAACAGTTTAACAGAAAAATTTCCATCTACAAAAGAATAACTTTGCACCACCAACAAAATCGGAGCACTGCTATTACAGATCATACCGTAGCTAGCAAAAGCGCCAGGCAAAAAAAGCAAGCTAAAAAAAATGATTAATAGAAAGCCTTTTTTCATTCATAATCAATTTTATTTAGCGTTTTTGTAGTTAATAAACTTTGCTTTGCTGTCGTTTTTTGTCGTAATCACTCTTGCTGAGAAAGCGCGATTTACTTGCAGCCTGTCTTACTCTTGTTTTGTTCGGTGTTTGTATTACAGTGCCCCGCATTCTGGAAACTATTTTAAACTGTTTGTGTGATTAATCCTTTTTTAGAATGCGGCAACAAGAAAAAAGCATTAAACTTGTTTTGGAAGATTCTTCTGTTTTTTCAGGAATTTCTTTTGGCTTTGAAAAAAGCATTTCAGGGGAAGTTGTTTTCAACACTGGAATGGTGGGCTATCCTGAAAGCCTTACAGACCCGAGTTACGAGGGGCAGATTCTTGTTTGTTCCTACCCTTTGATAGGAAATTATGGTGTTCCCGGCAAAGCCCTTGAATCCAATCTTGAAAAAAACTTTGAAAGCAGCAGGATTCATGCACAAGGATTGATTGTTTCTGATTACAGCTTTGAGCATAATCACTGGAACTCTGAAAAATCCCTTCAGGAATGGCTTCGCGAGGAAAAAATTCCCGCAATCACTGGCATTGACTGCAGGGCGCTCACAAAAAAACTCCGCGAAAAAGGAGTAATGTTAGGAAAGATTGTGCTCGATGGCGAAGAAATAGTTTTTAATGATCCTAACAAAAAAAACCTTGTGGCTGACGTCAGTTGCAGAGAACCTATTTTTCATGAGAACAGCGGTGTAAAAATCGCGCTCATTGACTGCGGGGCAAAAAACAGCATTGTGCGCTGCCTTTTGGAAAGAAACGCTTCAGTAATCAAGGTGCCCTGGGATTTTGATTTGTTCAACGGCAAAATTGATTTTGACGCAATAATGATAAGCAACGGTCCTGGCGATCCCAAACAATGCACTGCTACAATTGAAACAATAAAAAAAGCCCTTGAATATTCAAAGCCTGTTTTTGGCGTTTGTTTGGGAAACCAGATTTTAGCTCTTGCCGCGGGAGCAGACACTTACAAATTGAAATACGGGCACAGGAGCCAGAACCAGCCCTGCACTGTTGTGGGAACGGAAAAATGCTTTATTACAAGCCAGAACCACGGATTTGCAGTTGACGAAAAAAAACTTTCAGAGGAATGGGAACCCTGGTTCAGAAATCTGAATGACGGAACAAACGAGGGAATACGGCACAAAACAAAGCCATTCATGAGCGTGCAGTTCCATCCAGAAGCAAATCCCGGGCCTTTGGATACGGGTTTTTTGTTTGACAAGTTTTTGAAAATAGCAGAGGGAAAAAAATGATTAGCGGAAATCTGCTGTCCCGAAACAGTTTTAAAATAAAAAAAATATTATTTAGAACTATGCAAAAGACAATGCATTTCTGGGAATTATCAGATTCTGCAAGATTCATTCTTGAGGAACAATTTTGCAAAGAACTTGCTGAAAAGGCGAGCAATGGAAATTATTATGCGCTTGCAGAAAAATTAGGGGTTTCATATCCTTTTGTCATCTGCCTGAAAAGGTCTGAATATTCGATTCCTAAAAAAATATTGGTTAAACTCTCAGAACTTGCAAATTTGAATCTGGAGCTGGTTGAAAAAAATATTAAAGAGATAAAAACACGTGCCGGGCTTTCATTAAAAACAAAATTGCCAATAACTGGAAACGAGGATATTGCTTCATTGGTTGGGCATGTTTTTGGAGATGGGTTTGTTTGTTCAAGAAGAAGGCAGTTTGAATATAGCAACACAAACAGTTTACTGCTGTGTGAGGTTGAAGAACTGGTTGAGAAACAGTTTGGGATTAAGCCCTATACAAAAAATAACACGCGGATAGGGTATCCCTCGATAATCGGCGAAATACTGCTGCAATTTGGCGCTCCACAAGCCCCCAAAATTTATAATAAAAATTTGGTTCCTGCCTGGATTATGAACGGCAGCAAGCCCTGCAAAAAGGCTTTCCTCAAAGCAATATTTGATGATGACGGTTCGGTAATGTATTCGAAATCATTTAGGGCAAAGGGAGTTAATCTTTATCAAACAAGGCATGAATCAATTGCAGATTCTTTAAGGATGCTTTTAAGCCAGATAAAAGAGTTGTTAAAAGAATTCGATATTAACGCAGGGGAACCGCTTATTTCAAGGTATTATACTAAAGTTGACGGGCGACACTGCGTAATGTACCTAAATATTACAGACCAGTATAGTATCACAAATTTTTATCAAAACATCGGGCTGTGCTCAGGCAAAAAGTTTTTGAAACTAGAAAAACTTGCCACTAAAGCAACGAAATACACTAAGCATGAAGAAAACAGATTTAGACAAAAAATAATAGAATGCCTTAAAAGAAATTCCGCATCCACATCAGGAATTGCTAATGAACTAAACTTCAGCGTTCAAAAAACATTAAAGAAATTAAAACAGCTTGAAGTAAAGAATCTTGTGGAACAAATTGGAAAAACAGCCCCTAACCGGGCAATAATCTGGAAAATAAAAGAGGTGACAGCCTATTGAAAAGCCAAAAAAGGTATTGATTCTTGGAAGCGGTGCCTTGAAAATCGGGGAAGCGGGCGAAAGTCTTTTTGGTTGTTAAACCATTAGACCGTCTATTCGACTACTCCGGTTCTCAAGCCATAAAAGCTCTCAAGGAAGAAGGAATTGAGACAGTCCTTGTCAATCCAAATATTGCTACTATCCAGACAAGCTCGGGCTTTGCAGACAAAATTTATTTTCTGCCAGTGAACGCGCAGTTTGTGGAAAAAATAATTGAAAAAGAAAAGCCAGAGGCAATTCTTCTTGGTTTCGGAGGGCAGACAGCCCTCAATTGCGGGCTTGCTCTGCATGATTCTGGAGTTCTTGAAAAGCACAATGTAAAGGTTCTTGGGACACAGATTGATGCAATCAGGAAAACAGAGGACAGGGAATTGTTCAATCTTGAACTCCGGAAAATCGGAATAAATGTTCCGAAAAGCATTCCCGCAAAAAACCTTGAAGAAGCCCTCTCTGCAGGAAGCAAAATAGGTTTTCCTGTAATTGTAAGAGCTGCTTTTGCGCTCGGAGGAAAAGGAAGCGGATTTGCAAACAATCTGGAAGAACTTAAAAAGCTCGCGGAACAATCCTTCAAAGTCAGCCCGCAGCTTCTTGTTGAAGAATGCCTTGCAGGCTGGAAGGAAATAGAATATGAAGTTGTAAGGGATGTCAATGACAACTGCATTACTGTATGCAACATGGAAAACTTCGATCCTTTAGGAGTTCACACAGGAGAAAGCATTGTTGTCGCCCCAAGCCAGACTCTTTCAAACAGCGAATATCACATGCTCCGCGAACTTTCAATAAAGGCAATAAGGCACTTTGGAATAGTTGGAGAATGCAATATACAATTTGCGCTTGACACAAAAAGTTCTGATTACAGGGTTATTGAAGTAAACGCGAGATTAAGCAGGAGCAGTGCGCTTGCCTCAAAAGCAACAGGCTATCCGCTTGCATTTGTTGCCGCAAAGCTCAGCTTGGGGCACAGCCTTCTCGAGCTTGAAAACAGCATTACAAAAAAAACAAAGGCGTGCTTTGAGCCTGCTCTTGATTACATTGTAGTAAAAATGCCGCGCTGGGATTTGAAAAAATTCAAGAAAGCAAATCATCTGATTGGAACTGAAATGAAAAGCGTGGGAGAAGTAATGGCAATAGGCAGGACTTTTGAAGAGGCAGTCCAGAAGGCAGTGAGAATGCTGAACATTGGAATGTATGGCCTTATTGCAAACAACATTGAATTCAAGGGGCTTGAAAAAAAAATTTCAGTCCCAAACGATGAAAGGCTTTTTGCAATTGCAAAGGCAATCCAGAAAAACTGGAGCATTGAAAAAATCCATTCGCTCACAAAAATAGACAAATGGTTCCTTGAAAAAATAAAAAACATAATAGCAACATCAGAACAGGTAAAGGAAAGGGGAATTGAAAAAGAATTGCTCCTGAAGGCAAAAAAACTCGGTTTCAGCGACAAGCAGATTGCAATTCTTTCAGGGAGTGAAGATGAGCTTGTTGTAAGGGAAAAAAGAAAGCAGTTAGGGATTCTGCCTTTCATAAAGCAGATTGACACTCTTGCAGCTGAATTTCCCGCGCAGACAAACTATTTGTACGCAACCTATAATGCAATTGAAAGCGACATTTCCTTTGGAGAAAAAAACCAGGTCCTGGTTTTGGGAAGCGGCAGTTACAGCATCGGAAGCAGCGTTGAATTCGACTGGTGCTCTGTAACAGCAATCCAGGCCTTGAAAAAGCTCGGAAAAAAAACAATAATGCTTAATTTCAATCCTGAAACAGTGAGCACTGACTATGACATCTGCGACAAGCTTTATTTTGAAGAGCTCAGCCTTGAAAGAGTGCTTGACATTTATGAAAAGGAAAATCCCGAAGGAATAATCATTAGCATGGGCGGGCAAATCCCGAACAATCTTGCTTTGAAGCTTCAGAAAGCCGGCGCAAGAATTTTAGGCACAAAAGCAGAAACAATCGACATTGCAGAGGACAGGCACAAGTTCAGCGCTCTCTGCGATTCTTTGGGAATTGACCAGCCTGAATGGAAAGAGCTTTCAGCTGAAAAAGATGCAGTGGTTTTTGCAAACAAGGTGGGCTTTCCGGTTATGGTGCGCCCGAGCTATGTTTTGAGCGGAAGCGCAATGAGCGTTGCATTCAATGAAAAAGACCTGATTTCATACCTGAAAAAGGCAACCGCTCTTTCTCCGGAACATCCTGTAATAATGAGCAAATTCATTGTGAATGCAAGGGAGTTAGAGCTCGATGCAGTTGCGCAGGACGGAAGGCTTCTTGTTTATGCAGTAAGCGAGCATGTTGAAAATGCCGGCGTGCACAGCGGAGACGCGACAATTGTCCTCCCTACGCAGAAAACCTATCCCGCAACAAAGAACAGGATTCTTGAAATAGGGGAAAAAATCGCGCAGAAGCTTGAGATTAACGGCCCCTTCAATATTCAGTTCATTGCAAAGCAGAATGAGGTAAAGGTAATTGAATGCAACCTGCGCGCAAGCAGGAGCTTTCCCTTTGTTTCAAAAATTTCCGGGAAGAATTTTATTGAAACAGCCACAAAGGCAGTAATGGGTGAAAAAAACCTGAAGCCTGAAGAGTTTCCCGAGCTTGATTTTGTGGGCGTTAAAGCTCCCCAGTTTTCCTTCAGCAGGCTAAAGGGGGCAGACCCTCTTCTTGGGGTTGAAATGGCTTCTACAGGAGAAGTGGCGTGCCTTTCAACAAGCTTTGAGGACGCTTTTCTCAAAAGCATTATTGCGGCTGGTTTTTCAATGCCTGAAAAAAACATTCTTGTAAGCATCAGCGGGGATGAAAACAGGAAGGATTTGCTTGAGGAAATCCGAGTTCTGAAAAACCGTGGCTTTGCATTGTTCGCAACAGAGCACACGCAGAAATTTCTCGAAAAAAATGCAATTCCCTGCAGAATGGTTTTCAAGGAGCATGAAAAAAAAGAGCCCAACACTGCAACTTTTTTGAGAAAAGGCCTTCTCGACCTTGTAATCTGCATTCCGCAGGAATTCAACAGGAAACAGCTTGAAAAGCAGTATGCCCTGCGGCGTTCCGCAGTTGATTTTAACGTTCCATTGATTACAAACAAGCAGCTTGCAAAGCTGTTCATCCGCAGCCTTGAAAAAACAGGCGGAAAAGAATTCGAAATAAAGCACTGGCAGGAATACTTTGGAAAATGAATTCAATTAACTTTAAATATTACAAATAGGCTTAGTTATGTTAGTGAAATTGCATGCCAGCACGAAAACGATCCCGCCCAAAACCAGGCGAAAAATGGAATCCAAAAAAACATGCCAACAGGCGTGTAACTCCGCCTGTATCCAGGGGCCAAGTTTTTGCGGGCCCGGATATGCAAAGCATTCGCTTTTTTCAACCGCGTGAAAGACTTAAAAGCCAGCGGCATGTTGAAAGTTTAAGCGATTTTGTAAATCTTCTCGAAGACAAACGAAAGCGATTGGGCCGCGTGGTTGGGCTTGGCGCGAATCCGCGCGTACATTCTCCTAAATATTCCGGCATGCTTTATGAGGACAGAAGATGGCGTGGCTATAAATACAGGAAACCAAAGCGCAAAAAATGAAATAAAAAGAAACAAAAAATAATTTTTATTTTTCAAACCTGAAAAAAAACTTTTCAAAGTTTTGTATTCTGCTTTTTTTAATTTCAATGCCTTCTTTTTCCAGCAAACGCGCTTTTTCTTTTGCGCCCTTTGCGTATCCTCCCAGCCTTCCACATGCTCCCACTATCCTGTGGCAGGGAACTTTTGGGGCAAAAGGATTTGCATTGCATGCATTTCCCACTGCGCGCGCCGCCTTTGAATTTCCGAGTGCGCGCGCAATTTCCTTGTAAGTGGAAACTTTTCCGCGCGGGATTTTTGCAATAAGTTTCCAGACTCTTTTTGAAAAATCTGCTGCCATAAAAACAGTTTGGGCAAAAACAATTTTATTTCCATTGCCTCAAAACTGCTTGGAGTTCAAAATGGTTTTTTGCAAATTCGTGCAAGGGAATTTTATGGACTGCTGCTTCTATTGCCTGCCTTGCCGCGGTTGCGCCCTTCATTGTTCCCATTGGGTGCCCGTGAATTCCTCCGCCCATTTGTATAGCAATATCTTTTCCAAGCGCATTCACAAGCCCGGGAACTTTTGCAGGATGCAGTCCTCCCGAACAAACAGCAAGCATTGGCTTTAAATGAAGCCAGTTTTCAGCAAGCACGTGCCCCCCGATGCTCGGCCTGACTATTCTGTGCTCTATTTCTTCGCCGATTTTTTGCACTTCAAACCTTGCACCAGTCATTTTTCCGAAAATTGCGCCAATATGCAGCTGGTCCAGTCCGCATAATCTGCATAGCTTTGCAATTGCAAGCATTGAAATTCCGTGCTTGGGATTTCTTGTAAAGGCAGCGTGCCCTGCGCGGTGCGCATGCAGAATCAATCCGAGCTCTTCATTGCGCAGTTCCTGCAAGGCGCTCCATCCAATAGAGACAATGTCAACCATTGCGTATTCATTGCCCTGCTTTTTCAAAAATTTTGCCCTGCGCACCATTTCCTTGTAAGGAGCAGAGACATTTGCCATGTAAGCCTTTCTTTCTCCAGTCATTTTCTCTGCTTTTGCGCGCATTTTCAAAGTTTCCTTTACACGCCTTTCAAAATTGTTAAAAGCCATGCTTGTAAGGTTTTCATCATCTTTAACTAAATCGCAGCCTCCGAGCCATGCCTCAAAAGCAACCTTTGCATGCTCTTCTGGATTCAATCCGAGTTTCGGCTTTATTATTGTGCCCAACAACGGCCTGTTGTAAATGTTAAGTGTTTTTCTTATTCCTGCGATTCCGAATTTCGGTCCCTTGAATGCATTGATGTATTCGTCGGGAAAATTAATATCCTCAAGGCGCAGGTTTTTGGCTTCCTTCATTCCAAAAATATTTCCCGCAATGCTTGAAAGCAATTGGGGAATGTTTCCCTTTTCAAACAGTTCCATTGGATAAGCGATTTTTACTGTTCCGCTGTAAGGGCGCATTTCAAATATTTTTGGAGAAAGGCTTTTTTTTATTTCGGGTTTCATTGTGGAAATTTCCGTCCATGTGCCGATGCTTGATTCCGATGCAATTGCCTGCGCAGCTTCCCTGAAAGAAACCCCTCTGCCTTTTTCCAGAAAAAATTCCGCAACAAGGTCTTTTGGAGAAGGCTTATAGCCAATGTCAATAAAGCCTGAATACGCAAGATTCTGTTTTCCCAAGGCAACACCAACAATTAATTTGATTAAACTTATATAAATCATTTAGGGTTTTCCTGAACCCAAAACTTGTGTTGTCTTGAATTGTTCTTTTCCGTTGCTCTGAGTTCCTGTGATGGCTTTGCTGAAAACTCATTTTCGACAATTGCAGTAATGGTGCTGGATTTATCAATTTTTCTAATGCCAATTTTGAAGAGAACATGACTATTTGTATTACTTCGATATGTAAATTGGATGGAAAAGAAGTTATAATTGCAGCGTCAGATCATTTAATTACTGGCAATTTTGGTAGCTATAATGTTGAATTTGAACATGATAGTAAAAAGTTTTGCGAGATAACTGAGAGAACAATAATGCTGCTTGCGGGGACTACTGTTTTACAGCAAGAATTTAAAAAAAAGTTGAAAGCCTCAGTTGGAGAAACCAGCACTGTTGAAGAGATTGCTAATAGATTGCAAGAAATAGTCATAGAGAAAAGGATGGAAGTAATAAATGAATTTATTTTTAAGCCAAAGAAGTTAGACATGGAAGAGTTTTACAGAGGCGGACAAATGAGAAACTTGATTCCGGAAATAGCATTCAAACTAAATCAAGATGTCGAAACTTTTAACTTGGGTGTTGAATTGCTTCTTGCGGGCATAGATGAAGAAGGAACTCACTTGTATACTATTAACCAAGCAGGCAAGCCTATAGAAAATAACCAGATAGGATTTCAAGCAATAGGAATAGGGAACATACATGCAATTAATACTTTGATTTCAGAAGGATATTCGCCCAATCTTGATTTTGAGAAAGCGCTTTTCTTGGTTTTTAAAGCAAAGAAAAATTCTGAAGCCGCACCGGGAGTAGGCAGTAGAACTGATTTGTTAGTAATAACCGATAAAAAAATTTATTATTGTGATGACGAGAGCAAAAAGAAGCTTGAACTGCAATACAAATCTGAAAAGAAAAAAATAATGGAATTTAATGGGCTAGGCCTCAAAGAAAAGATTATAAAGTAGAAAAAGGAGATATACTTATGAATTGTCCATTTTGTGTTTCTGATAAACTAAGAAAAAAGGAAATATCTCTTAATGATATTAAAATTGAGTTAGGAATAAGAAAATACAAATTAGCAACATTAGAACAAGACAAGCGCCCTATTTTTTCTAAATGATGTTCCAAAAAATAAGTATTGCTTTCTGCGTGTTTCTGGTGTCTGAATGATTATCACTATCTGCGGGAATCTCGGAAGCGGGAAAAGCACTCTTGCAAGAGAGCTTGCCAAAAAATTCGGCCTCAAGCATTTCTCTGCAGGAGATTTCATGCGCGCGATTGCAAAGGAAAGAAACCTTTCTTTGCTTGAACTGGGCGCGCGCGCTGAAACAGACAAAAGCATTGACAAAGAGGTTGATTCAAGGACACAGGAGCTCGGAAAAACAGGAAAGGATTTTGTAATGGATTCAAGGCTTGCATGGCACTTCATTCCCAATTCAATAAAGATTTTTCTTGACATTTCTCTGGAAGAAGCCGCGCGCAGGGTCTGCTGTGATGTTTCAAAAAATCTCCGCGCAGAGGAAAAGGAAAGCACTACAATAAAAAAAACCATGGAGAACATAAAAAAAAGGCAGGAATCAGAAATCAAGCGCTACAGGCAATTGTACGGCGTGAACTATCTGAACAAAAAAAACTTTGACATTGTGATTGATACTACAAGCAATTCGCGCGAACAGACTTTGGAAAAGGCAGTGCAGGAAATAAAAAAGATTCTGGAAAAGAAAAAGCAGAAAGCCAGCGCATGAAAAAGCAATTTACGGGCTTTTCACTGCAAGGTTAATGTCTGCTGCAGTAATTGTTTTCCTGTTCGCGTGCTTTGAATATTCAGTTGCTTTTCTCGCAATCCTGATTCCATGATCTTCAAGGACTTCGGCAAGCGCTGCAGCGGCTTCTTCAGAAACTCTTCCGCCACCCGCTTTCCTGATAATCCTGTCAACGGCAGCCAATGGCAATTCAGACAAAAAAATCCCTCCAATCAAGCGAATTCATCAAAAAAACTATTAAAATAGGTTATAAATCAAAATAAAAACATATTGGGTTTTTCAGGCAAAAACAAGCCCAAAAAAACAATTTTTGCAGTTGCACACAGCGGAAACCCGCTGAAAAAAGCATTAAAAGCAATCGCTGCAAGAATCTGTTATGCCTGAATTTTTCTCCCACTCTCTGATAAAGGAAAACACTGTTGAAAAGCGTGCCTACCAGGAAAACCTTTCCAACAGGGTTCTGCAGGTCGGAAACTCGCTTATTGTCGCCCCAACTGCGCTTGGAAAAACAATTATTGCAGTGCTTGTTGCAGTGCAGGTCCTTGAAAAAAATCCTGAAAGCAAAATTCTTTTTCTTGCGCCCACAAAACCTTTGGCAATGCAGCACCGGAAAAGTTTCCAGAAATTTTTGAAGATTGAAGAGGAAAAAATTTCGCTTTTCACGGGAACTTTGGAGCCCAAGCAGCGCGAGCTTGAATGGGACAATGCAAAAATAATTTCCGCAACTCCCCAGACAATTGAAAACGATTTAAGGAACTCGCACATTTCCCTTGAAAATGTTTCTCTCTGCGTTTTCGATGAAGCCCATCGCGCGGTAAAGGATTACAGCTATGTTTATGTTGCGGAAAAATATTTGAAGCAGGCAAAACAGCCTCTTGTGCTAGCGCTCACTGCCTCTCCGGGCAGCACTGAAGAAAAAATCAAGGAAGTCTGCAGGAATCTTTCAATCAAAAACATTGAAATCCGCACTCTCGCAGATGACGATGTAAGGCAATTTTCGCATGAAATAAAAGTAGAATGGAAGCGCGTGGACCTTCCCCCCGAAATGCTTGAAATAAAATCCCTTTTGGAACAGACAATGCGCGAATCAGTCGCAACGCTCAAAAAAATGGGTTTGGCGTATAACGTAAACAGCGGGCTTCTCAGCAAAAAAAGAATCCTTGAAATCCAGATTCAAATCCGCAAAAGAATTGCAAGGAGCGGGGGAAGGCAGCCGAGCCTTTTTGCAGCTGCAACTGCCGCAGCGCAGCTAATGAAAATCAGCCATGCGCAGGTACTGCTTGAAACACAGGGAATTTTTGCACTGCACAATTATTTCGAGAGAATAAAGCAGAAAGCCTTTGAGCCTGACGCCAGCAGGGCGATTAAACAGCTTGTGGGAAAAAAGAATTTTTTCCTTGCAATGAAAACAGCGGAAGAGCTCCACAAAAAAAATTTCAACCATCCAAAGGTTGAAAAGCTGAAGGAGATTCTGCTTGAACAGTTTTCCCTGCATCCTGAAAGCAAGGTAATTGTTTTCAACCATTACAGGGATTCCATAAAAGAGCTTACAGGATTTTTGAACCAGTTTCCAGGCATCAAGGCTGAAAAATTCATTGGGCAGGCAAAGAAAAAAGACGAAAAGGGAATGTCGCAGAAAGAACAGGCAGAAACAATCGAGAAGCTGAAAAGAAGCGAAATAAACTGCTTAGTGGGCTCCTCGGTTGCGGAAGAAGGATTGGACATTCCAAGCGTTGATTTGGTTGTCTTCTATGAACCTGTCCCTTCTGAAATAAGAACAATCCAGAGGAGAGGAAGAACAGGAAGATTTGCGCCCGGCAGGGTAATAATATTAATGGCAAACAAAACTCGCGATGAGGCTTTTTACTGGAATGCGTTTGCAAAAGAAAAAAAATCCCATGCAATGCTGTTACAGATGCAGGAAAATTCCCCTGAAAAAAAATCCGCGGCACTTGCAAAGCAGACAACTCTTGAAAGCTTCCGGCCGAAATCCGCGGAAGAAGAACAAATTCTGGTTTACATAGACCACAGGGAACAGAACTCTGAAATCGCAAAAATGCTGGAAGAAAAAGGCTGCCTTGTCCGCGAAAAACAGCTTGAAGTCGGGGACTATGTTCTGAGCGACCGCTGTGTTGTTGAAAGAAAAACAACAAAGGATTTTCTGCAGAGCATTATTGACGGAAGGCTTTTCACACAGCTTCCTTCAATGTCTGCAAACTATGAAAGCCCTGTTATTCTGATTGAAGGAAATTACAATGACTTGTTCACTCTTCGGAACATTCACAGGAATGCAATAATCGGCGCGCTTACCTCGATTGCTGTTTCTTTCAGAACCCCTGTTTTGTTCACTCAGAATCCGGAAGAAACCGCAGAGTTCTTGTACATAACTGCAAAGCGCGAGCAATTGAACAAATACAAGGACACGCGCCTGCGCGTTGGCAGGAAGGGAATGACTTTGAGCGAGAGGCAGCGTTTTGTTGTAGAATCCCTTCCAAACATTGGCCCGAACACGGCTGTTGCGCTTTTGAGAAAATTCAAGAGCATAAAGAACATTGCCAACGCGCTTAGCAAGGAACTCCAAGAGGTCGACAATCTCGGCCCGAAAAAAGCGCATCAGGTAAAAAAAGTCCTCTGGAAAGAATTCAAGGAAGAATGACTTTTTTTTACAAAATTGTTTCCGCGATTTCTTTTATTGTTTTTGCCCTTCTGTAAATTTGTTTTGCAATGTTTTGTGAAAGCCCTATCCCATAATCCGCATCGCTTTTGTATGCCATCAAAAATTCATAGAAATCCCTGTATTTTACAAAATCGTTTTTTAAAAAGCCAGCTAATTCGGGGAAATAAGCAGTGTCTGAATGCGGCTTGTGCATTGGAATCCTGTTCAAAAATTTTTGGCACAGCGCGTTATGATAGTTGATAACCGCATTGATGAACAAATGCGCTGCTGTCTGGTATTTTTCTTCTTTGAATTGTTCCTCACCCAATTGGAACCGTTCATTTGCCAAATCAAGATACTGTTTGTAAGTGCTCAAGCCAATTTCTCCCTTTCAAAATTTTTCCTTTTCCCAGAATGTTTCTTATAAATGCGTCTTTTTCTTTCCACCTGTTTTTTATTTCTTTTTTATCCAAAAAAACAGGGGAAAAGCGCGTTCCTGTTTCAACAGTCGCTTTGACAAAATCTTCAACAATTTTTTCTGTAATGGGGCTGTTTTTGCTTTCCAGCCCGATTAATACGTCCAAATCCGAAGCATGTGAAAAATCTTCCCTTGTTCTTGAGCCGAAAACAACTATTGCTTTTACTTTGCTGTTTTTTGTTATGCTCATTGATTCCAATTTTTCTATGAGGGGCTTTTGGAAATTTTTTGTTTTTTCCAGAATGCTTTTGAGTTCCGGCAGCAAATAGAATTTTTGGTTTATTTCAACGAGTTTGTTTCTTCCCTGCAATTTTGCCCGAACTAATCCTGTTTTTTCCCACTGGCGGACAATAACCGAAACAGAGGCTTTTGGCAAGCTCGATAATCTTGCAAGTTCTGAAACAGAAAAAGGCTGCGAAGTATCCAGCAGATGCCGCAGCAGGCGCGCTTTTGAGTTTGAATCAACCAATTCCCGCAGAATCCTCATAAAAACCATTGTTCATTAATACTGAACATATGTTCATTTATAACGAACAATTTAAAAGGCGTGCCGATACAAACAAGAAAGCAAATCAATCCGAAAATGAAACTTTTTATCTGGAAAGCCAAAGCAGCGGAAGAAAAAAGCCAAAAAAGATCTGCAAAATAATGCCTGCTTCAAAAAATCAGGAATTTATTTTATTGCTTCCCATAGCACTGTTTCTTTCGGCGTTATTGTTATTCCCTTGTCTGTAATGTCCAGGGGGTGAACGTTTTTGTCGTGCCATGTGCCGCGCATTTTTCTTATGAAAACGCTCCTGTGCGGGGGAGTGAAGAACAATGCGATTACTCCGTCAGTGACAAATTCTTCTATTCCAAAGGCGCTGAATCTTTTTTTTGTGTTTGCTGTTTCGCTTGTCAGAATAGTGGTGCAATTCAGTTCCTTAAGATAATCTACAAATTTGAATAGCATTGCGCGCAGGATTGGCCTGTCGAACCATATTCCGAGAGAAGTTGTTGAATCAACCACTAATCTTTTTGCATGCATTTCCTTTATCATGCCGGCAATTACTTCAAGCTCCTCGTCGATTTTTTCCTCGACAAATTTTACATCCTTGCTGTAGCCTATTTTCAGCCTGTACATGTTCATCATTTTTTTGTCCTGGAGTTTTTTAATGTCCCAGTTGAACGATGACATGTCCCACATAATGTTCATTGGGTTGCTTTCAATTGTTACAAACAATCCCGGCTCGTTGAATTTTCTTGCGCCCTCGACAATGTACTGCATTGAAAAAATAGTTTTTCCTGTTCCCGCTCCTCCTGAAAGCAGTACAGAGCTTCCCTGCGGAATCCCGCCCTTAAGCAGTTCGTCCAAGCCCGGAATTCCTGTTGCAACCCTGTCCATAAAAAACACTTTTTTGTTTTATATTCTGATTAATTAGCTACTTTCTTGTTTATTAATTTTTTGCATTCTCTTGTTTTTATGCAGAATCCGCTTGAACAGCCCCTTGAATCAATTAACCTCATTGACCTTGTAGACCAGCCCGCATGGAAAACAATTCTCATTGATTTGGTTAAAAGCGAAAAAATGAATCCCTGGGAAATAGACCTTGTTGATTTGGCAAATAAATATTATCAGAAGATTCTTGCAATGGAAAAAACAGACTTGAAGCTTCCGGCAAACGCAATCCTTGCCTCTGCAATTCTCCTGAAATTCAAGGCGCGCGCAATCCGCATAAGTTCCATTGAAGAGCTTGAAGATGATTTGACAAAAGAGGTTTCCGAAAAGGAAATCCGCTTTCTCGAGGAAAACCTTCCCGAGCTTCGGCATGGAAGGCAGCTGCGTTCCGGAAAAATTTCTCTTGATGACCTTGTTGAAAACATTACTCTTATTCTTGACAAGACTAAAAGCAGGGGAAACATCCTGCGCGAAAAGGAAATTCCCGATTTCAAAGTTGTTCTGGACAACAAAGACATTGAAGAACAGATAAAAAATGTTTTTTCTCTCATTCAGCAAAAAACAGATTCAAGGGGCATAGCCCGCTTTTCCCAGTTGTCAAAGGACAAGTCCGCACAGGAAACAATCGGAATTTTCCTTCCGGTCCTCTTCCTCACAAACCAGGGAAAAATAAACATTTGGCAGGAATCCTTCTGGCAGGAAATTTTCATTGCGCTTGAAGGCAGCGATGTAAAGCTGCCTGCGGAATAGGCTTAAATTCTCTTTGTATGAACAATATGATTAGGGTGATTAGTATGAATGAACGGATTAGGACTGTTATAATGAATTCCCGCGGCCAGATAGTAATTCCTGAAGAAATGAGAAAGAGCCAGAATATGGCTTCCAAGGAAGCGCTTGTTTTGATTGAAAAGGGAAACGAAATTGTCCTGAAAAAAGAATCCGACGTGGCAAAACAGCTTCTTGATGAAGACGGTTCTTGGAAAGTTTTGTCTGTTGAAGCCCTGAAAAAAAGCTGGAGCAAGGAAGATGCCGTTTGGGACAAAATTGCGCGTGACCTTAAATGAGACAACAGGAGCTTGTCTGGATTAAAATCCCTTTTTCAGATTTTTCACAGACAAAAATAAGGCCTGCGCTGGTTGTTTCAAACAATGATTACAATTCCAAATGCGAGGATATGGTTATTTGTGCGGTCACATCAAATTTACAACGGGCGGTGTTCTCTGTTTCTTTGGAACAAAAAGACCTTGTTTCCGGCTCGCTCCCGATAGAAAGCCGAATCAAAGCCGACAAAATCATGCAGGTTGACAAAAAACTTGCCATACGGGCATTTGCAAAAATAAATGAAAAAAAGTTCGATGAAACAATTGCAGAAATAAAAAAATTATTGGCAAGGGCAAAATAAACATCCGGCAGAAAATTTTCATTCTCCTTCTGAGGCAATTCCTTTTTATTTTCTTCAAGCCTTTCTTTTTACATGCAGTTGCCCGATTACCATGGCGGAAGCATTGTAAACTTAATGAGTTCAATAGCGCATGCGCTCGGCGGAAAGCATGCGTATGCTGAGCTCAGGGTTCTGCCTGCAAAAGAAATCAAAAAAAGCAAAAAAGTTGTTTTGCTTGCAATCGACGGAATGGGTTATGAATTTTTGCGTAAAAACTGCAAAGAAACTGTTTTTGAAGGCCTTTTGAAAGAAAAAATAACTTCAATATTCCCTTCAACGACTGCAGCAGCGATTACTGCTTTCCTTTCAGGAGTTCCTGCGCAGCAGCACGCGCTTACTGGGTGGTTTGTTTTCCTGAAGGAAATAGGGATTGTTTCAAAAGTGCTTCCCTTCGAGCCGCGCATAGGAAAAACAAAACTAAGCGAATTCGGGGTAAAAGCAGAAGATGTGCTTGATTTCACGCCCTTCAGCAAAACAATAAAAGCTGAAAGCGTTTTTGTTTCCCCGAAAAAATTCAAGGAATCTGAATTCAACAGGTTTACAAACGGGAGCGCAAAAAGCATTTTTTATTCTTCAATGGGGGAAATGTTCAAAAAGCTCGGAAAAGAAGTCAGAAAAAAGTCAGTGAAAAAAAAGTTTATTTATGCCTATTGGGGAAACCTTGACCATCTCTGCCATTTGCACGGGACAAAAAGCAAAAAAACAATTGCGCATTTCAAAAAAATCGCGCTTGAAACAAAAAAATTTTTGGATTCAATGAGAGGAACTGATTCCACAATCATAATAACAGCAGACCACGGCCTGATTGACGGAAAAACAATCTGGCTTGAAAAATATCCCGAACTGCAGGAAACACTAGTGCTGCCGCTGTGCGGGGATGCAAGGATAAAATATGCCTATGTAAAACAGGAAAAGCGCAGGGAATTTGAAAAAATCGTGAGAACGCGCCTTTCCGAATATTGCCAATTGTTCAAAAGTAGCGAACTTGTAAAGAAAAATTATTTCGGCCTTTTCAAGCCGCACAAAAAGCTCTTTGACAGGATCGGGGATTATACTTTGATAACGAAAAAAAACTTTGCCCTGCGCGATGTATTGCCGGGAGAGCCCAGAAAAAATCACATTGGCAATCATGCAGGATTAAGCAAGGAAGAAATGTTTGTTCCCCTGATAGTTGTGCAAAACACTGAAAATTCCAAAAAAGCTGTTTGGCAGAATGTTTAAATTTTAGAAAGCAATTGTTTGTAGTGATTTTTGTGTTAAAGTTTTCGGGAAAACTCCGCAGGGGAAGATTTAATCCCTTGAACAGGCGCAAAAAGCAGAGAAGAATCAGCCCTGAAAGAAGGCAGTCTGAGAGGCCTGTTTCAGGCGAGGTCCGCACAAGAATCAACCCTCACGGCTTTGCTGTTGTTCCAAAGGGAACATTTGAAGTTAAGGGTGACAGGCGCTCCGGCAAAGAAAGAAGAAAATAATTCTGCTGGATTTTTTAAAAAATAAAATTTCTTATTTTTTTTGCGGTTTTTCAATTTGCATTTCTTCTTTTTTCAATTACCCTTCTTTGCAGCCATGCTTCATAAAGAGGCTTGTCGCGCTCGTGAAAGTCCTTCAGAATTTCCTGTTCCTTAGAAGTCAAAGGCCGTTTTCTTTTTTGCGCTTCCATGTCAAGAATGTCTTCTCTGTTTTCCCTCCAGAGCTGCAGAACCTGCGCCGCCTTCAGGTGCCTGCATTCTTTGACAATCTGTTCTATTATCGGGACAAACATTTTGGGAACAACGGCGGCTTTCTGGACAGAAATTTTCTTTTTTCCAGAACCGGCTTTTCTCGCAAGCGTTCCATCTGCGATATGCTTCATGCGGGTGGCTTTTCTATTTGCTTTTATTCCTTCAGCTCTCTTTAAGCTGTCCAGCACTCTTTTTTCGAGAGGAACCTGCGTTGCAGACTGAACCATTAAAAAATTTGCGCGCAGTGTTTTAACTATGTGCGGTTTTACGCCTGTTGATGCCGCAATTTGTTCATTGTCTACGCCCTGCCTGAAGGCATTGAAAATTGCTTCTTCCCTAGCAGGCCCTATGTCAAAAGGATCTGCATAGGTTATTTTGCGGCGCTTTTTCCTCTCTTCAGGTTTGTTCGGCAGTGTCATGCAGAATAAGAAACAGTTAAACAAAATTTAAATCTTTGCCGCAAAGCCTTTTTCAAGCCTGTTATTTTTTCTGCCTTGCTTTTTGAAGATATGTGGCATAGCATTCATCGGAGCAGAAACCGCGCAGGAATGCGACTGTTCCGTTGTCAATTGCCTCTTTTCCGCAGTGCATGCAGGTTCTTCTGCTCTTAAGCTCGAATTTCAGGTTTATTTTTCCACCCATAAGAGAAGATACTGAACCAATAATCTTAAAATCCGAACTAAAGGAAAAAAACTCTTTTTTTTATTAGATGAGAATGAGGGCTGTTCCCATTACAATGCTTCCGAGCAGAAAAGCGAATGTCATTAAATGTGCCTTTCCCCTTGCGCACGCAAATGCCGCGGGCATTAGCTCGTCAATGCAGATGTAAACCATTATTCCCGCAACAAGCGCAAGGCTTGCGCCGATTACCTGTGCGGACAAAAAAGGCAGGAGAATCAAGGCGCCTATAAGCGCGCCAATGGGTTCTGTTATTCCCGAAAGAAAGGAAATGAAAAGCGCTTTTGCCTTTTTCTTTGTGGCATAATAAACCGGGATTGCAACCGCAATTCCTTCGGGAATGTTGTGGATTGCTATTGCAACAGCAATTGTTATTCCCAAACCGATTGACTGCAGGCTTCCCGCAAAAACAGCGAATCCTTCGGGAAAATTGTGAATTGCCATGCCGAGCGCGACAAACATGCCCACCCTGAAAAGCTTGGGGTCAAAATCCTTGTTGCCCGTGGCATCTTCCATTATGAACCTGTGCGGCACAACATAGTCAATCAGAAAAGCAAATGCGGCTCCTGCAAAAAAAACAATAAGCCCGTATGTATATCCTACCGAGAGTATTCCCGCGGGCAGCAATTCGAGAAAGGAAACAGTGAGCATTACTCCAGTTGAAAACGCGAGCGCAAAAGCAAGGTACGCGTCCTTGGGCTTTTTTATAAAAAAAACAATCAGGCCGCCGATAACTGTCGCTAATCCCGCAAGAAGGGAAAGAAAAAGCCCTGTAAAAACATCAATCATGCTGAAAGCATAAACAATGGAAAAAGATTTAATTCATGCATATACGGAATAAAAAAAAGAGAACGCCCAAGGGTGGACTTGAACCACCGACCATCCGATCTCCGTCTAAAAGTTAGGTAACAGTTTCGCCTGATTTTGTTTTTCGTGGATTTCCCTGTGGCAGTTTGCGCAAACCAAAATTGTTTTTTCGGCTTCCTTCAAGATTCTTTTCCAGCCCCGATTATAAATTTTTGAAATCTGGCCTTCTTTGCTTGAATCTTTGTGGTGGAATTCAAGTGCAGTAATGCACTTTGCATAACCGCAAAGCGAGCATTTGCCGCCTTTGAGTTCAACCAGTTTTTGTTTATATCTTCTGCGCCGTTCGGAAATATACTCCGCCACTTTCTTTTTGTCTTTCCACGTCATTTAAAATCAACGGGCGCTCTACCTACTGAGCTACTTGGGCATAATTATTAAAGCTCACTGAAATAATTGGCTGCTTAAAGTTTATTAAGCTTTGTTGAAGCGCGGGTTTCTGATTTTCACAAAATTTTTTCTGCAATTTAGTGAAAAAAAATTTTCATTCAAAAAATCCTTTAGAAAAAAGTTAAGCAGATATAAAAAAGATATTGAAAAAACATGCAAAAAAATTATGGTTTTTTTGCCAAAAACCAGCGCCTGTGTTTTTTCCAAAAACACGCAAAAAACCATGCCAGAAAACCTTGCCTGCTGCTCTTTGTGCTGTTTTATCCTTCATAAACCCGCCTTTTTATAAAGCAAGGCATTTCTACACTCCTTTTACTGACATTGTTTTAAAGAAGGCTAATTTCGGCTTGATTGATAAAAATTCTATTGTTTTCGGTTTTATGCCCTCTTTTTCTGAAAAGAAGCGTAATTTTAGCCGTATACATAAGAAGCAAGGTATATTAAGTAGTTTAGCTGTTATTAGTACAACATTTTTTTTCCTAGTTGGAAGAAAAGGGGTGATATTCTTGAAGACTCTGATTGAAAGTGCAGTAACTAAGGCTGCCAAAGCCGAAGACGACAAAATTGAAGAATTCGGAACTCCAAAAATAATGGTTATCGGAGTGGGCGGCGCAGGATGCAATGCCGTTAACAGGATTGCAAACATGGGAATTGCAGGCGCACAGCTTGTTGCAGTAAACACTGACAAGCAGCATCTCGCAATAATAAACGACGAACTCACAAAAATCCTTATTGGAAAAAGCGTTACAAGAGGATTGGGCGCAGGCGGATATCCTGAAATCGGGGCAAAAGCAGCAGAAGTAAGCCGCTCTGCCCTTGAAGAAGTTCTGTCCCACGTTGACATGCTCTTTTTGAGCGCGGGAATGGGCGGAGGAACAGGAACAGGAGCAGCGCCTATAATCGCACAGATTGCAAAAGAACAGGGCGCAATTGTAATCGCAATGGTAACATATCCCTTTGCACTCGAAAAAGCACGCCTGATAAAAGCAGAAGAAGGAATAGAAGCACTGAGGGAAGTAACAGACACTGTTGTTGTAATCGACAACAACCGCCTGGTGGAACTTGTTCCAAATTTGCCGATACAGGACGCATTCAAGGTTGCCGATGAAGTAACAGCAAGAACAGTGCGCGGAATAACAGAAACAATCACACAGCCATCATTGATCAACCTGGATTATGCCGATGTTAGAAGCGTAATGTCAAACCAGGGGCTTTCTGTAATTGCTGTCGGAGAATCAAAGTCTGTTGACAGGGTAAACGAAGTTGTTGAAGACACCCTGAAAAACGCTTTGCTCGACGTGGACATTACAGGTGCAAGCGGCTGCCTTATTCACATTACAGGCGGACCTGAATTAACGCTTGGAGAAGCCAACGGAGTAGGAGAAATGCTCACGGAAAAAGTAGACCCTAGAGCAACAGTCATCTGGGGCGCAAGAGTAGACCCGACCTTTGAGAACAAGATTGAAGTAATAACAATCTTCACAGGAGTTCACAGCCCATACATAAAGGGTTCTGAACAGGCAAGGGCGGCAATGAACTCTAGAGACAACAGAGGCTTCGGATTAGGCTCCTTGTAAGGTTCTCTTTAAAATCAGCGTTAAAAAAAGAGCGATTTTTTAATGCTCTTTTTTTCCTTTCTTTTTTTTCTTCTTCTAATTTTTTTAATGTGCTATTTTCACAGGAAATCTACTGCCTAAAAGGTTTATATACAATTTTATACATTTTATAGTTTGTTATTTGCAAGGCAGGGAATGGTATGGCAACAACGCACAAACTTATAATCGGAAATTGCATGAGCATGGAGGAAATTCCTTCTAAAAGTGTTCATCTTGTTGTTACTTCTCCGCCTTATTTTAATGCGCCTTTTGATTACAAAGGGTTGTTTAAAAATTATGGGCAATATTGTGGCGTACTGAAAAATGTTGCAAAGGAATTGTTCAGGGTAATGGCTGATGGCAGAATAATTGTTTTGAATATTGATGACATGCTGATTGCTGGAGAAAAATTTCCGATAGTTGCTGATGCTACAAAGATTTTTTTAGACGCTGGCTTTAGATATAGAGATAGGATAATTTGGAAAAAACCGGACGGGTATTTGAGAATAAGCAGAAGAAGCGGCGTGCTTTTGCAAAATCCTCATCCAATGTATTTTTACCCAGATAATCTTTTAGAGAGCATCATAATTTTTCAGAAAGGAAAATTTGACTACAAATCTGTCAGTAGGGAAATAAAAGAAAAATCAAAAGTCGATATAAAAGAATTCCAAGAAAAAAAATGGTTTATGACTCTTTGGGAAATGAATAATGTAATGCCTGGTTCCCCCTTAGAAAAGGGCATCGCGGCATTTCCTGCAGAATTGCCTTACAGGGCAATAAAATTGTTTTCTTATGTCGGAGAAACAGTTCTTGATCCATTTGCTGGCTCCGGCACAACAATGAAAATAGCGAGACAATTAGGCAGAAATAGTATAGGCATAGAAATCAAAAAATCTTTAATTCCAACAATAAAAGAAAAAAGCGGGTTTGACGGGCAAAAAACATTAAATGGAACGCAAGATGTTTTTGAAGTGGTAGAAAGAGAAAAAGGTTGGATAAAATGACTGAAATATTTGCAAAAATAACTGGAATAAAATACACTCCTTTTCTTTGCAGAGAGTTAAACATTTTCAGTTTTAGAGAACTGAATAGTGCTCTTGCAAAAGAAGCTGTTTTTATTTTAAAAATAGATAATCAGAATCAAATTGTTGTTAGCTGGTGGGTTTCAGCAAAAAGAACAAGATCTTATCCATATGCAAGGGTTTATGACTCGCTTAATTTTTCTGGTAAGAAGATTACAATTATTCCGATATTAAAAGACGAAGGTTCAGAAGGCGACAGAGATTTTCTGCAATGGGATACTTTTTCGTTGATGAGTTTGCTTGGGATTTATGTAATAATTTCTTATTACAAAGATGCTGAACATAGTTCCCGCTATGAAAACAAAATTACTAATCAAAGGTTTGATATCGAACAAATAAAATTGGAAATCAAAAAATTGCTTGCGTATCAATCAGATGCTTTACATTGGAATCTAGAACAAATAAGCAAAGCGGGTGAAATAGGAACAAAAGCATTGGATTCTTACAATAAAATATCTAAAAAACTCGGAGTGCCGGTTCATTCTAAGAGTTCGGCTGAAAAAAGAATAAACGAATTGCTCGAAGGAAAAGAAGCATTTATGAATTTATCAAGATTATTAGCTCAAAAAGCACAGCAAAGAGAAAGTGTTACAATGCAACCAAAAGAACATGTAAACGGTAGCAAGGCAACATTAACAATCAAAAACTATTTGGGCGGGTATTACTATTTTACTTGTGACGAAGCCAAGATAGAAAAGAATACTATTTTAATTTCTGAAGCAAAGCATACTGAAAAAGGAGACCTGCCTGCGTTGGAGGATATAAAAGACGGCTTATTGAAAATGATATTATTTACAAATCTAAAAGATGTAAAAATAAAAAACAAACAATATAACCCAATCCTTGTTCTGAAACTTACAACCGAAAACAAACTGGATATTAATTCATTAAAAGGTGCAAAGCGAAACCTGTTGAATTCGCTAAAAAAAGAAGCTAAAACCAACAAATTCAGAATCTTAATTAATGACGACTTTTTAACTTAAATTATAAAAAGAATGGCAGTGCGTTCATTGCAAGCAGTATCAGCACTATCCAGAGGAAAACCCTGTGGATTAGTTTTTCTTTTTTTTCCTTCGGCATTTTCAAAAATCCCAGATAAGGGAGAAGCAGCATTTTTACAATCTTTCCTCCGTCAAAAGGCTCTAAAGGAAGGAAGTTTGCTATTCCGACTACGAGGCTCAAGAGCAATAGCCACAAAAGAAAATTGTCAATAAAGCCTGTTGTTGCCGCAAGCGCCTTGTATCCTGCTGAAAACTGCGCGCCAGGCTTGAATTCCTCTATGACATGATACCCGTGAAAGCCGAGTTCATTCGGAGCAAGTGAAACTGTTTTCTGCAATCCGTTAATGTCAGTTACTGTTAAGGTGTAGGGATTTTTTCCTATTTTGTTGAACTCTGTTGAAAAGCTGTCAAGCGAATCTATTTTCACGCCGTTTATTTTCTCAATAACAGAGTTTGCGTCAAGCTTTCCTAATGCCGGGCTCGGATAAGCTTTTCCGCAGAAAACAACATTCTGGTCGACACTGGAAATTTTCATTGCATAAAAATTATTCTTGTATTCCGCATTTATCCATGCCCCGAATGCAGAGGAAACCAGAAACGAAAAAACAATTGCAATCGCAAAAACAACAAGCACTGTTGCAATGTTTGCAGTGGGCCCCGCGGCAAAAACCCTTAATTGTTCCCTTTCTGGGCCTTTGCTTACTAAGATTTCACCAGTCTTCCTCAGGTGTGCCTTTAATCTTTGGTTTTCCAGCTTTTTGGCTATCAGCTCTTCTTCTGTTTCAGTCCCAGTTATCTTATTTTCTTCCCAAGGCTCTACAAATGCCCCGATTGGAAACAATCCGAGCAGCAGCACTCCCGCGCTTTTGATTGCCATTTTTGCCTTTCTCATCAAAACCCCGTGCATTCCCTCATGCACAACAAGAATAATCAGGATTGAAACCCATCCGTGCAGTGGCACATTAAGCGGAGAGCCGGGAATCTGCACACCCGGAATCAAAGGCGCAACTCCGGGGCAGGTTTTCTGCCCGATCAGGGCGCTTGAAATAACAAATTCAGAGTAAGCCGCAAGCGAAACAAGCAAAAATCCCGAGAATCCCATCAATCCGAATCCGAGCGAAAGGAAAAAATTATACTGCTCAATGAAAGGGTTTGCGAGCAGAATCTGAAAAACAAGATTGAAAAACTCGAACAAAACAATTGTGCTTGCAATGAAAACAAGAACGCGCATTTTTCTGCCGAGCTTTCTTCCTATGATGAAATCAACAGCGATTGCGCCGAAGCCAAGCACTAATCCGATGTCTGCAAAAAGATTCAGGATTCTTTTGTGCCTTGAAAATTTGTCAAGCAAGGGAAGGAATCTCTTTGTTTTTATCATTGAGCCTACGTAAAAAGTGCTCACATTTTTGAATCTCTTTAGCAGAAAAGTAGTGATCAGGAAAAATGCTAAAATTCCTATTATCCAGAGAACCAGTTCAATTGTTTCCATTGTTTCACTGTTCCTTGAGTTTTACCTGCAGTTCCTTTTCAATCTTTGCAGCAAGCTTTTCAGAAGGCTTTATGTGTTCTGATTCAATGCGCTTCAGCAGTGAAGCGGATTCGAAAATCTTTTTTCCAAGCTCCTCAATCGTAAGCCCTTTTTTCTGCCTTGCAGCCATTATTTTTTTCCCAAACCCTTTCAGAATTCCAAGCCCCAAATCAAATTCTTCTTCGGAGCCAAGGACAATTCTTTCACGCCTTCCCTCGAAAACAGGGGATTTTTTTTCAATGCCGAAGCGCGCGCATTCCATGCACGCAAGCATTTCAGTCCCGTCAATAAAAACCTTTTTCAATTCCCGAGAATTTTCACCGCAGATTTCGCACTGCATAATAATCACTTAAAAAACAAATTTTAATAAACAGGCGCAATTGCACAGCAGAAAACCTAAAACTCCTCCAGCGTCTTCTGCGCGCATTCCTCCAACGGGCGCGCGCTTATTCCAAGCCTTCTCTGCACAAAATGCGCGAATTCCCTTGCATATCCATGCACAGTAAAAACATTTTTCGGGTTTGCTGTTTTTACATATTCAAGCAGCTGGGAAAAATCCGCATGGTCTGAAAGCGGAAAAACCTTGCTATAACCCCCCCTATTCTGCCAGCCAGTTGCAAAAGCGGAAAAAATCTTTTTATGAAGCGTTTCCTCCAGCACATTCAAAAGCTCGGGCTTTGCAAGCGAAGGCGGCATTATCAAAACAGAAGATTCTTTGAGGTTATGGTCAAGCTTCAGGTATTCGCCGAGTTTAACCCCGTTGCTCTCATAAACCTTGTTGTTCTTGAAAATGCTTTCATGCACAATTGGAGTGATTCCCGCAAACTGCGAGCAGACAGCGGTTAATTCCTGCGCCTTTCCGAGAGAATATCCCGCAAGGACTACAAAGGAATTTTTTGTTTTTTCGGAAATCCATTTAACCATTTCTTCATAAACCTTTTCGCGCGATGGAAAAGAATAGCATGGCAGTCCAAAGGTACTTTCAATGACAAGAGAATCACATTGCAGGATTTCTGCTTTTTTCTGTATCAGGGAATCCTGCAATTTGAAATCTGATGTAACCGCAATGTTTTTTCCGTCTGCCTCAACAAGCACGGAGCTTCCTCCAAGCACATGCCCTGAATTGTGCAGTGAGACCTTTCCGAAATCAAAATCAAATTTCTGCCCGAAATTCTTAGGGTGGGGGTTTTTTATTTTTTCAAACCGCGATTCCACAAGAGCCTTTGTTTCGTTTGACATGAAAAAATTCGATTTTCCATTAAGCTTCACATGGTCTGCGTGCGCGTGCGTTATGAGAATGTTTTCAGTGCCGTTCGCAACTGTCGGATCTATTGCAAAATCCTTCCCAAAAAACAAGCCCCGGTCAAAAAATATAGGCATGTAAAAAATAAGGCTTTTGAAAATATAAAACCATTGCAAACAATCAAAATTATATATGGCAAACTGCAATAATAATACTGGTAAAAATGCAGTTTGAAAACTTTGAATCCGCAAATTCAAGATCTGCCCTGAAAAACAGGGTTTCAGAATGCTCGCAGAAAATCAGTTCCCTGCATTCGAATGTTTCCGCAAGCCACTGGGGAGATTTTGACAGGATTGTTTTTGTAAACAATCTTTCCAAAAACATTTCAGAATTATCGACAATAAAATCCCTGTTCGAGCAAATACAGGAACAGCTTGAAAAACAGCCGTTGCAGAACGCGCCCGATTGTTCGGAGATAACCGGAGAATTCGAAAAAACCCTTTCTGTTTTGAAAAAAAACCTTTCCTTTGAGCAAACAAAAAAAAGCCGCGCAAAGGAAATAAGCGCGCTTGAAAAAGATTCCCATCCCGAGCTTTATTCTTCTTTGCAACAGAAAGTGCTTTCGCTTCTCCTGAAAACACGCTATCTGAACGAGCGCCTGAATATTTTTGCAAGCAAACAGGAGCACGGCTCTCTCTCCGCAAAGAGCACCGGAAAGCAGATTTTGGAGCTGCTTGAAAACAAGGAAAACGAGCTTCAGGACTTGAAAACAAAATATGACGGGATAAGAAAAAAATCTTTCATGGGGCTGATAGAGGAAAAAAGCTCGGTTGATCTTGAATCAGACATTGGAGATTTGAACAGGTTGCTTGCGGAAAATTATGCTTTTTTCGAGCACAGCCTTTCAAATGCTGCGCGGCAGATGGAATTCCTGCAGAATTCTTTCCTTGATGCAAAGCAGAAATTCACAAGCATAAAGGAAGCGCTCGCGGATTATTCCTCAAAAAGCATCGAGCTTTCAAAGGTATTGAAAAAAGAGCGCGATTACGCGAAAAAGATTGTTCTTGACATCGAGCATGAAACAATGCAATTGCGCGGCTCCTACACAAAGGAAATTTTGGGTTTGCAGGAAGCAAAGCTTCTTGCAAAAAGAGAGGCAGAAGAAAAGCTCGGAAGAAGAATAACAGAACTCCAGAAGCAATTGTCTGAAAAAGAAGACATGCTTCACAGATTCAAAAAGATTGCAGAGGAAAAAATGGCAAAGGAATCCCGTCTTGAAGAACAGGTAAGGCAGATGCGCATGCTTGTCAAGACAAAGCAGAAGCATGATTCAGTAAAGGCTAATTTTAGGAAAAAAACTGAAAAAACTAAACAAGGTGATTAGAATAGCGGGAAAACCAAGAAGACGCCAGCCTGAGCTCAGAAAAAAGCAAATCGGGACTCCTTCCAACTGGCTGACCATGGATGGAAAGCCGGCACTTGCAACCAGCCTGGAAGAGTTTGCCAGGCTTAGAAAGCCATGGCCCCGGCATGTTGTTATGGGAAATTCCAAAGGGCTGCCAATCAAAGTCTTTTTTGCCGACAGAAGAAAAAAACAAAAATAATTTGACTTTGTTTTTTTTTACAGGCAGGTTCCGACTCCCAAAGTGAACAAATCCCTCAGCCCTGGGCCGAACCCAAGCCATATCAGCAGGAAAGCAATGAAGTTTTTCAGATTATCATCCTCGATTTCTTTTTCGGCAAAATAAAGAATTACCAGAACAAGCGCTATTTTTACAAGCACAAAGCTGAAGGGAAATGCGTTCAAAAAAATTCCCGAAACAGGATGCTGTTCCCCGCATCTGAAAAAGCCTGTTGCCACAAAAGTAGAGCACGCATCAACCAGCTGTCCGAACAATGCAAGCTTGAAAATCCCGTTTGAAAAAAATATTTTTTTCCGAAGCTTTTTTGAAACAGCATCAACTATGAAGATTGTCGCAAATCCCACAACAAGCACTAATGCGATTACCCCGAAAAAGCCGGCAATTGCGGCTGCCTTGAAATTTATTATTTCAAAAACAGCAACAGGAACAGAAAGAATTAATCCGAATCCCGCGAGCAGTTTGTAAAAGGAAATTTTTGTTTTCTGTGAAATTTTGTATGAAAGCCAGATAAAGAACAATGGGATTGCAGTGAACAAAACATACAAGCCGGGAGTTACAAAGTAATAGCTCCATTCCCAGGGAAAAGGGCTTCCGTGAATTACTCTCATATCCCCTAAAACCCTTACAACTGATGCAAGGAGAATGAATGGAAGCGCTGCCAATGCAAATTTTGCGTTGAATTTTATTCCGCGCTTGTTCAAAAAGGGATAAACAACGAAAAAAGCCGCAGCAAAAAAGACAACTCCATAGACAATGTATTCTATGGGAGAATACTGGCTCGGCAATCCGTTTGTCAGATCTGAAATCCGCTTTCCAAACAAATCGTAAAAAACCTGTGAAATGTCCATATCATTAGCTTTAAATTGATTAATCCTTTTAATCTTTTCTATGCGGGAGAAAACAGGCGCAGAGTTTTTTGCGGCAAAGGTAATGAAGCAGAATGCGGAGAAAATGCGCAGTCTCCTCCTTGAAAAAAAACTTTTGGAGTTTGATTTTGGGGTAATGCGCTCCGCTGATTTTGTAATTTTTCCCTTGAAGAGAAAGCCTTCAGAAGAGGAAATCCGCGAGCTTGAAAAAAAAATCAAGAGCTTTGCAATAAACAAAATGTTTTTCACCCAAGCCCAGAGACAGCCAAAGAGCCTGAAGGAAGCGCTCCTTGGAAAGCTTTCTGAAAAAGAATTTTCCGAGCTTGTTTCAGGCTTTGATGCGCTGGGAAACATTGCAATTATCGAGATTCCCAAAGCGCTTGAAAAAAAGGAAAAGCTGATTGCGCAGGCGCTGTTGCAGACAAACTCTTCAATAAAAACAGTCTGCAAAAAGCTCGGGGCGCACAAGGGAAAATTCAGGGTTGAACCAGTAAAAATAATTGCCGGCGAAAAAAACCTTCTTGCCACTTACAGGGAAAGCGGATGCGTTTTCAAAATTCCCCTTGGAAAAGTATTTTTCTCTCCGAGGCTTGCAACAGAGCGGATGCGCATTGCAAGGCAGATAAAAACAGGCGAAGTAATCGGGGCTTTTTTTGCGGGAGTAGGGCCTTTTCCCATTGTTTTTGCAAAAAATTCTGAAATGGAAGCTGCTTTTGCAATCGAGCTGAATCCTGCTGCAGTGAAATTTATGGATGAAAACATTCTCCTGAACAAGGCAGAGGAAAAGGTTTTTCCTGTTTCAGGCGATGTGAAAAAAATTGTCCCAAAAAAATTCAAAAATCTTTTCCATCGCATTGTAATGCCTCTTCCTAAAGGCGCGGAGAGTTTCCTGCGCGAGGCTTTTTTAGCGGCGCATCCGAAGGGATGCATTGTTCACTTTTATGCCTTTGTTCCTGCAGAAAATCCTTTTGAGGAAACAATTGCATTGATTGAAAAAACAGCGCAGAAAATGCACAAAAAAGTACGGGTTCTGCACAAGCAGCAGGTTAGAAGCTTCAGCAAGCAGACAATACAGATTGTAATTGATTTTGAAATAAAGGATTAGGCAATCGTCGAACTGTCTGACAGCAATAAAAACGCTTGGTGATTCCTGCTTTTTCATGCCCAAGCGCCTGTATCTTGATTCGAATGTTTTCATTTCCTTTGTAAGGGAAGAAATCGATTCCGCCTTTAACCTGCGCTACTTGGAAAGCAGGGATTTTTTTGCTTTCTGCGCAGAGAAAGAACACACAGTTCTTATTTCTGAATGGTTTTTGCGGGAAGTAAAACACATAGCCTTTCTCGATAAGGAAGCAGTTTTTGAGGACTTCGAGCGAATGAAGGTAAAAACAGTTTTTGCCGGAAATCCTTCACAGGAATCTATTTTCAGAATAATGAAGGGCTGCGGAATTCATGCAGCAGATGCAGTTCATGTGGCGGTTGCCCTTGAGAACAAAGCAGATTTCATTGTTACCTGGAATGCAAAGGATTTCGAAAAAGCCGCTGGATTTGTAAAGCCTATTTCTCCTTCAGGGATTTTAGATATTCCATAGCCCATTTGTCCCTTTCTTCCTGCGTGGGATAGCCCTTGAATTTCATTTTTGCCTGCAATCTTTTGCGCGAGGCTTCAACTGCTTTAATGTGTTCTTCAAGCCCCAAAACTTTCGCAAGCTTTTCCCTTGCGGCATCGCGCAAAAACTCGCTCTTCGAATGATACAATCCGGTTTTTGCTATTGCAGCATCAATCGCCTTTACAAAAGCCTCTTCAGCTGTAAAACTCATTGTAGTAACCATATCAACGCACTGTAACAGAAAATGCCAAGAAAAATATTTAATAGTATACTATTAAACCAAAAATCTGGTTTTTCAACAGATTCCTTTTAAATTGTTTCAATTTATTTCTTTCTTATCGGTTTTGTCTCATGGTTAATCTTGTTTTTATAGGGAAGCAGGGTGTTGGAAAGGGCACTTATGCCCAGATGCTTTTTGCAGAGCATGCGATTCCACAGATTTCAACGGGAGAATTATTGAGGAATGAAATAAAGAGCGGTTCTGCGCTTGGAAAAAAGGTTTCGGAAATAATCAAGACAGGCAATCTTGTTCCCGATGCGATTGTAGCGGAAATGCTTGAAAAAAGATTGCAGCAGAAAGATGCGCAGCACGGATTTATTTTGGATGGGTTTCCGAGAAATCTTGCACAGGCAAAAACTCTCGATGAATTATTGAAAAAAATTTCTTTGAAGATTGATTTGGCAATGAACTTTGTAGCAGCGGATAAAATTTTGCTGCAGAGGCTCACTGGAAGAAGGCAGTGCAGAAAATGCGGAACAATTTTTCACATACAGAACATAAAGCCAAAGTTAGAGGGGATTTGCGACAAGTGCGGTTCAGAGTTATACCAGAGGGACGATGACAAGGAAGATGCAATCCGCAAGCGCTGGGAACTGTATGAAAAGGAAACAAAGCCAGTAATTGATTTTTACAAAAAACAGAAAAAGCTCGTTGAAATAAACGCGAGCAAAGAGGCAAAGGAAATTTACCCCGAAATAGTAAAAACACTTAAAAGCAAAAAAATGATTTGAGGTGCTTTAATGAATTTTGAAGTGAAAGACATCAAGCTTGCTGAACAGGGAGAAATGAATATTGAATTTGCTGAAATGCAGATGCCCGCGCTGAGAAAAATCCGCGAGCATTTTGCAAAAGAAAAACCCCTGAAGGGAATCAGGGTTGGAATGGCTCTTCATATCACAAAAGAAACAGCAAATCTGGTTTACACTTTGATGGCTGGGGGAGCGGAAGTTTCAATTACAGGCTGCAATCCTTTAAGCACTCAGGACGATGTTGCGGCAGCGCTTGCAAAAAAAGGCGTGAGCGTTTTTGGCTACAAAGGAGAAAGCCGCGACGATTATTACAAATATCTGAACAAGGTTCTTGATTTCAAGCCAAACGCGACAATCGACGACGGCTGCGATCTGATAAGCGAAATCCACAGCAAGCGCCAAGAATTATTGAAAACCCTGATTGTTGGAACAGAGGAAACAACAACAGGAGTAATCAGGTTAAGGGCAATGGAAAAAGACAATGCATTGAAATATCCCGTAATTGCAGTAAACGACAATTTGACAAAGCACTTGTTCGACAATTTTTACGGGACAGGGCAGAGCACTCTTGACGGAATTTTAAGATGCACAAACGTGCTTTTTGCAGGCAAAACATTTGTTGTTGCGGGTTATGGTTCCTGCGGAAAAGGAGTTTCCAGGAGAGCAATGGGAATGGGCGCAAGCGTAATTGTCTGCGAAGTCGATCCTGTAAGAGCATTGCAGGCGCATGCAGATGGTTTCAGGGTAATGAAAATGTCAGAAGCCGCGCCTTTGGGAGATATTTTTGTTACTGTTACGGGAGACAGGGATGTAATTACAATGGAGCACATTGAAAAAATGAAGAACGGCGCTATTTTAGCCAATTCGGGGCATTTTGACATTGAAATTGATGTTGCGGCATTGAATAATCATGCAAAGCAGAAGCGCAGGATTCGATGGCAATTAGATGAGTATGTCCTGAAAAACGGCAAAAAGGTTTTTTTGTGCGGAGAAGGCAGGCTTGTAAATCTTTCCGCTGCTGAAGGCCATCCATCCGAAGTAATGGATTTGAGTTTCTGCGGGCAGGCGCTTGCGCTTGAATTCGGCATCAAGAATAAGGGAAAGCTCAAAGCAGGAGTGCATGTGCTTCCAAGGCAAATTGATGACAAAATTGCGGAATTAAAGCTTGATTCAATGGGAATCAAAAAGGATGTTCTCACTGAAGAGCAGAAAAAATACCTTTCAAGCTGGAAAGAGGGAACCTGAAGGGTTTTTAATGTTTCCTCTGGGAAATTATTTTATCTGACAAATTTTTAGGTGTTTGATTTGACTCAATGGCATCTGGATTCAAAGAAAAAGCCGAGCGGGGCGAAGAATGCCGCATTGCGCAGGACAGACAAAAGGCTTGCGCAGAAAGGCGGGGATTTTTCCGCGACAAAAATTGCTGTTGAGGGAAAGCCCGAAAAAAGAAAAACAGCAAAAGCGCTCGGCGGAAACGTAAAGGTAAAGGCGCACAGCGTAAAATTTATTTCAGTTACAAATCCAAAAACAAAAAAAACATTCAAGGCTGAAATTGTTTCAGTAATTGAAAATCCCGCGAACAGGCAGTATGCAAGGCAGAACATTATTACAAAAAACGCTTTGGTAAAAATAAAAATAGAGGGCAAGGAAGAAAAGGCGCGCGTAACCTCTCGTCCCGGCCAGTCAGGCACTGTGCAGGGAATTCTGTTGGAATAAGCATGAATTTTCCTTTGATTTTTGTACTGTTTCTCTTTTTTTGAAAAAACCCTGAAAAGCACAGGTTTAAATACATCCTGCACAGCAGATTTATATAGATGCACCCGAATTCTTAGGTATTAACAGGGCTATTGAAAAGAATGCCTTGTTGGGGAGTATTCTGTTTTATTGTCCTCTGTAAAGAACTAATGGTTTTTAAAAAAAGGCTTGGTGATTTAATGGCTGAAACTAACAAGTGTCCGGAATGCGGAAGCAAGAAAATCCGCACAGACCCTGAAAAGGGAGAGCTCGTCTGCCAGGACTGCGGCCTGGTAATTTCCGAAGACATGATTGATTATGGAAAAGAATGGCGCAGCTTTGATTCAGACCAGTTTGAAAAGCGCGCTCGCACTGGAAGCCCTATGAAGTACGTGAAACTTAACAAGGGGCTTGTAACAATGATTGACAGGCGCGGAACAGATTTGAGAGGGAATAAGCTTTCAAGCAAAAGCAGGGCGCAGATGTACCGCCTCATTAAATGGCACAAAAGGGCAAGCATCAGCAGCAGCATGCAAAGGAATCTTTCAATTGCACTGACTGAACTCAGAAGAGTGGCTTCCTATCTTAACATTCCCGAATCCCTGATTGAAGCAGCAGCGCTGTTATACAGAAAAACAGTGAAAAAAGGCCTGATAAGGGGAAGGCTGATTGAGGCAGTTGTTGCCGCTGTTTTGTACACTGTCTGCAGGACATACCATGTCCCAAGGACACTGAATGAAATGGCTGAAGCAAGCGGGCTTACAAAAAAGGAAATCGGAAGGACATACAGATTCCTTGTGCGCGAACTGCGCCTTGATGTTCCTTTGACAAACCCGATTCATTACATTCCGAGGTTTGCTTCCGAACTCAACCTGAGCGGAGAAGTCCAGGAAGAGGGAAGGAGAATTCTTGAAAGCGCAATCGGAAAAGGATTGATTTCAGGAAGAGGCCCGACAGGAGTTGCAGCTGCCGCAGTTTACATTGCAGGGCTTTTGAAAGGAGAACGCAGAACCCAGAAAGAAGTTGCAAACGTTGCGGGTGTAACTGAAGTAACAATCAGGAACAGGTACAGGGAACTGAAAAAGCGCCTTGACATTGATGTGGCGGCTTAAGCCGCGCATTCTTTCTTTTTTTTATTTTATTTTTCCCAGCCATCGGATTTTTGTCATCTACATAATAACTTTTTTTATTTTTCCTTTCCTGTTTTTTGCAAAGGTATTTATTCTGTTTGCATAGGCAGTTTTTTTATGCTTCAGATGGAATTTCAGCTCCAGGCTGACAAACTATTGCGCGATGCAAAAAGAAACTGCCTGTTATGCTATGGAAGGGCAAGATTGAGAAGTACTGACAATGAAAGGACTATTGCCTTTAAAGCCGCTGAAACAATGTATCGCTTGTTTGAGGAACGCTACAATGCCCTGCGCAGAAGCGATGCGCCCACTGAATCTCTGCAGAAAGCACTCGAATTCAAAAGGCTGTGCCTTGATGCAATGGATTCCTGCAAGGCATGCGACAAGACAGTCGATTACATCAACAGGCATATTTCAAGAATAAAATAAAGCGCGGATTTTTCCATCGCTTCTGATTTTCACTTTCAGATTCTTTTGCCTTATGAAAGCATAATTATTTTTAATAGAAACATCCTTATTTGTAAGAAGAGAGTCTTATGCTGATTGCGGGAATAGATGAAGCCGGAAGAGGGCCTGTTTTCGGGCCAATGGTGCTTGCAGTTGCAAGCATTGAAAAAGCCCATGAGGAAAAACTTTTAGAGTTTGGAGTAAAGGACTCAAAGCTTCTTACTGCGAAACAGCGCGAATCCCAGCTTCCCGAAATAAAAAAGCTTGTAAATGAGTTCCTGACTGTTAAGATTCTTCCGCAGGAAATAGATTCTTTGCGGAACTGGAAAAGCCTGAATGAAATAGAGGCAATGCGCATTGGCGCCCTCCTCAATGGATTGAAGGAAAAGCCTGAAATTGTTTTTATAGATGCTCCCGACATTAAAGCCGAGAATTTTGCAAAGCGCATAAAAAAATACATTGATTTCAAAACAATTCTCAGGAGCGAGCATAAGGCGGATGTGAATTATCCGATTGTTTCTGCGGCAAGCATTATTGCAAAAATTGAGCGCGATGCGGCAATTGCAGAGCTTTCAAAATCTATTGGAGAAGATATAGGAAGCGGCTATCCCCACGACCCTGTTACAATCAGTTTCCTGAAAGAATGGGTGCATAAAAACAATGCGCTTCCTGATTTTGCAAGGAAAAGCTGGCAGACTTCTCAGGACTGCCTTGACAAAAAATTTCAGAAAAAACTTTTGGAGTGCTGATGTTTAATGGCTGAACAAAAGGAACCTGAGAAACAGGAAAAGCGCCTTGCGGGAATTTTTTTTGATTTGGAAAAAATGGAGAAAGCGCTTGATGAAATAATGCGCAATCTTGTTTCAGAGGAGGAAATGCATTCCGGCGCTCCCATAAAACTTGATTTTTCAATGAAGATCTCCCCTGAAGGTGACGTGGCAATTGAAGGAACCAATGCGGCAAGAAAGCAGCAGCTTCAGGCAATAGAGCCTCTTACGGAAATTTCCGAGCAGGCAGAAACAATCATAATCACTGCGGAAATGCCCGGCGCGCTTGAAAAAGACATTGCAATCAGGTTTCTTGAAAAAAACTCTCTTGAAATAACTGCTTCAGGGGAAAAAAACTTTTACAAAAAAATTCTGCTTGAAAAGCCCTTCAAGAGCTCCTTGAAAAAAAGCTTTCGGAACAATGTCCTTGAACTTCAGCTTGAGAAAAAATAGTTTTCAGAGTTTTTTCTGTTTTATTGCGTCTGCCCCGAAATGTTCCAAAAATTTTTTTGTTGTCCGCAAAACAAAGCTTCTGCCTTTTTGTTCCCTTGCAACAAAGCCCTCTTCAACCAAATGAGAGATGTGGTCATAGGCTTTGTTGTTTCTGTATTTTATTACTGCGCTCTGCATTATGGGCTGCTTGAAGGCAATCAATGCAAGTGTTTTCATCATTCCGTCGTGGAACAATGCCTTTGCCGCAAACTCAGAAACAACGGGTTCGAATTCCGCCTTTACCTGCATTTTGAAAGAATCGTCAACCTGCAGGATTTCAAGCGAGGATTCGCGCGAATTGAATTTTTTCAAAAAATCAAGCATTGAGTGCTTTACCTCTGTATAATCTTCAGAGCCCACTATTTTCATGAAATCGGGAATTCCAAGAGTATTGGGGCTCATGAACAATGCGGCTTCAAAAAGCCTGTGCCAGTTTTCCTTCGGCTGTTTTTCAAAAACAATTTCTTCCGATTGTTCCGCCTCTTCAGGGCTTTCAGCTTCATCAAGAAGAGCTTCTGTTTCGCCTTCTTCAACTGCATCCTCTGAGCCCCTGTCTTCAACCAGTGCGTCAAGTTCCCTGTTTTCAGCCATAAAAACCAAAAAGAGAAAAGGAAAAACTCCTTAAAAATGTTTCAGAAGGCGGAAAACATTAATATTAAATCCTCTTGGTTCTTCATTATAATCCATTGGGAGGGTTTTTTAATGAAAAAAAATTTTGTTATTCCGATATTGATTGTTTTCGCAGTGGTTCTTTTTTTGGGCTGCACGCAACCGCCTGTTATTCCGCCGGTTACTCCGGGAACAGGGGTTGCAAACAGCGGGACTTTTCTGCTTGCAGTAAAGGACAAGGCTCCGGATTCTTCTCTGCTCGGCAGCGTAACCTTGACAATCAGCAGTGTTTCAATCCACAGCCAGTCCGGAGATTCCTGGATAGTGCTTTCCAATGAAACAAAGGAATTTGATTTGCTTGAACTGCAGGATGTGCAGGCATTTCTTGCGGGCAAAGACCTCAATGCGGGAAATTATAACCAGATAAGATTCTCGATTGAAAAGGTTCTTGTTGATTATAACGGAACAACACAGGAAGCAAAGCTTCCGAGCAGTGTTCTAAGGTTAAACGTTCAGATTGAAATAGATGCAAACAAGACATCGGTTGCAATCCTTGATTTTGATTTGAACAAAAGCCTGCATGTTACGGGCAACGGAAAAATAATAATGCTGCCAGTAATAAAAATTGTTTCGGAAAAAGATGTGAATGCCGAAGTACAGGGCCAAAACATTGTGAAAATCAGCAGGCACGGCACTGTTACTGATGATTCTGAAATAGGCACTGATCTTGAAGGCAACAACGGGCCGGATAAGCAGGTCGGCCAGGAAAAAGAACTGGAAATTGATTCTGCAGGGAAAATAAAGGAAAAGCAAAATTCTGGAAACAACAATAATTCTGGAAACGGCAATTATTCAAACGGGAATATTCCAGCAGAAGGGCGGCTTGTCGCAACAATAAAAGACAAGGCTTTGAAAGAAGGCAGGCTTGACATTGCCAATCTCAGAGAGCTGAATATTACAATCGACAGCATAACAATCCACAGGCCTGATTCGAGCGATGCAAACACTGACAGCTGGACAGAACTGCTTTCGGGCGAGAAAACAATCAATCTGCTTGCATTCCAGGACAGCGAGGCATTGCTGGCAGACATGAACCTTGCGGTTGGGAATTTTACCCAGCTGAGGCTCGGCATAAAAGAAGCAGTGGCAGTCATTGACTCAAACACTGAAGACCAGAACACTGAAACATACGATGTGAAGATTCCTTCGGGCAAGCTCAGGTTGACTTCAAAAATAATAGTCGATGCAAACAAAACAAGCTATTTCAACCTTGATTTTGACCTCAACAAAAGCCTGCATGTAACGGGAAACAACCAGATAATAATGAAGCCTGTAATAAAACTGGTTTCAAAAAGAAACGTTGAAGTGCAGGAACACGACAGCAACAGCGTAAGCGTTGAAGGCGGAATAAAAGAGCAGGAATCTGAAACAGAATTCGATGAAAACGGAAACTCAAGCTCATGAAAAAATGGGCTTGTTTTTTTCTATTTTTTTTATTTTCATGAAAGAAAAAGAATCAGGTGCAAAAAACCAAAAAGCACGGAAAAATAATTTTTTTTTATTTCTTCTTTTTTGTTGTTTTCTTTTCTGGTTCGCAGCAACTGCAGCCCATTTTTTTTCAACTCCTTTTTTTTAAGTGCAAGAAAAAAATCAGTTTTCCAGGCTTTGCGGACTTTCCTGTTCAAAGCTGAATTCAAGGACAGATCCCTTTGTGAACTCGCCGGGAGAAATTCCCAGAAGGCTGAATCCAATTGTCATTCCTTCCTTTGCCACTCCCTTGAGCTTTGAATCTATTTCGGAAACAAAAACCTTTCTGCCGTTGAAATCAAAAACCATTTTGTCCTTCAGAACACCTGAAATAACCTGCCCTACAATATATACTTCGGGCGAATTGTAAAAAGTAGAAACCTTCAGGATCTGAAGCTTGTTTGCCACTCCGGGCTTTACCTGAATGCTGTCCTTGGGATAGAAGACATGCATCATTGTCGGAACAGAAAAAGACTGTTTTCCCGCGCCAAACGTAAGCGAAACCAAACTCATGAATATCACTCTCTCCAAATTTCTGTGCAAAAGGCAATTTTTTTATTTCATTTATATAGAAGGCAATCTAGAATATAAAAATTATTAATTAGGAATAAGAACCAAAGTGTTTAAAAATATTAGGATTCTGAATGAAACGCTTTGGAAAAGGCGCTTTTCATGGCTTTTTGGCTCAATATCAAAGCTTTTGCGCTTTTCACGCTTTTTTCCGCTTTTTTGAGGCGCTATTCAATGCGAAACTAAAAGGTTTTATAGTTCCAAAGACAGAACATATATGATAATTTCATTTGCAAGTGATAAAATTGCCGCGCAGACCAGTAAAAAAAAATTTAATCATCCAAGGGCTTGGTTCGGGAAAGGACCCAAAGACAATTGCAGAGGAAACAAGCGTAACTGCACACGATGTCAGGGCTGTCCGTAGAACCGGCAGGAAATTTCCTGAAATTGAAGCAGGCCCCTCAATGAGAACAGCCTCGCAAAGGCAGAGGATCCGCTTAATGATTTTGGATTGGGCAAGGAGAAATATGAAAAAAGGCGGGACAATTCCGCGTTTTACAAAACAGGATGCCGGCACGATTGCCAGGCAGCTTAAAGCGGATTTGACTTATGTGAGGGCGGAAATTGACAGAATGAACTCGGAAGGAATCTTAAAAAATCTGCAAAAAGGGAGCTGATAAAAATGGTTTTTGAACTGCCGAAACTGCCGTATGAGTACACTGCGCTCGAGCCTTTTATCGACGAGCAGACAATGCACTTTCACCACGACAAGCACCATCAGGCTTATACTGACAAATTCAATGCCGCGCTTGAAAAATATCCCAAGCTTTTTGAAAAAAAGCCGGAAGAACTGCTCATGGATTTGAAAAAAGTTCCTTCAGATATCCGCGATGCAGTGAGAAACCATGGCGGAGGGTTTGTAAACCATTCTTTTTTCTGGCAGATACTGAAAAAGGGAACTGCTTTCCAGGGCGAAATTGCGGCTGAAATAAACTCGAAATTCGGAAGCATGGAAAAATTCAAGGAAGAATTTTCAAAAGCCGCTCTTGGCCTTTTCGGAAGCGGCTGGACCTGGCTTGTCCTGAACAAGGGAAAGCTTGAAATCGCAAGCCTTGCAAACCAGGACAGTCCCCTAAGCATTGGAAAAAAGCCTTTGCTTGCAATTGACTTGTGGGAGCACGCGTATTATTTGAAATACCAGAACAGGCGCGCTGATTACATTGCGGCTTTTTTCAATGTAATAAACTGGCAGAAGGCAAACGAAAATTTTTTGAGTGCAAAAAAATCAAAGTGAGCAAAAAAACGTTTTTTTGCCCCAAAAAACAGTTTTTTATACTACTTTATTCTTTCTAATATCCGAATGAAAAAGATTTTTTTGCTTGCGCCGTTACTGTTCATAACTGTTTTTCTGCTAGGCTGCACGCAACCAGTCCCGCCCGACCAGAATCCCGGCAACAGCACTCCTTGCTATAATCCCGAAGTCAAATATCAGGAAGAAACTTCCACCTGCAATGACCTGCAGTCCCAAGACCTGAAAGACTTCTGCTTTTCAGGGGATGCAAAAATAAAGAAAAACGCTTTTTTCTGCGACCAGATACAGAATGAACAAAAAAAATTAGAATGCCATTTTTCAGTCGGAAGCCCGAATGCAAGCCTTCCGCCCTGCTCTGGCGGCGCTCTGCCGGGCAGCAATCCCCCAGACCAGAATGTTCCCGATTACAATCTGCCTGGAAACAGGTCGCTTTCTCCCGACCAGAACATTATTCTGCAGTGCTCTTCACAGCCTGCAGGAACACAGCGCGACAACTGCATTTCAAACCTTGCAAAGGAAAACAATAATTCACGGCTCTGCAGTTTTCTTTCAATTATTTCAAAAAACGACTGCATATATGAAATCGCAATTAAGTCCCAGGATGCAAATGTTTGCTTTGAAATTTCCGAAGTAAACCAGAAAAACTCCTGCCTTTATTCCATAGGGACTGCAGTTGCGAATTTCGAGGCCTGCAAGCAGATTCAGGAGGTAAGCGTTGAAACGATTCAAAAAAGGGATGACTGCATTCAGAAGGCAGCAATAACAAACTCGAATCCGGAATATTGCTCTTGGATGAGCGCTTCCTACAGCGTTGACCATTATGTCAGGGATGACTGTTACTGGGGTGTTTTTTCATCGACAAAGGACTCTGAATTGTGCAAAAGGCTCATTGAAACAAAAAGGCAGCAGGACTGCTTTTCGACTGTGGTTGCCGAAATAACAAAAATAGAGGACTGCAAAACTCTTCCCAACGATGCAAACATAAACAACTGCATAAAAAACATTGCGGTAAATGAAGAAAACTTTTTGTTCTGCAACGAAATAACAGATTCTGCAATGCAGCGCGCCTGCTACACTAAAATGACTGAGTTTTTCGATTCAAACAGCGACAATGCGCTGTGCTTTGCAATGAAATCCTATGTGGACAAGGACAATTGCTACAATAAGCTTGCAATCGCGACCTCAAACGCAAGATACTGCCTCAATATCAGCAACACAATAATGCCCATTACTACAAATCCGGATGAAAAAATTTCCGTTGACGCCTGCCTTGCCGAAATCGGCAAAACAAACAACGATGAAAGCATCTGCGCGCAGATTCTCCATACAGACCCTGTTCCGTGGGGCGACTGCTTTTATTCAGTGGGAATAGCAAAGAACGATGCAAACATCTGCAACAAGGTTCTGCTTCCAAGCAAAATGCTTGACTGCGTTTCAAAGGTTGCGGTTGTGCTCAACAGTTTAGGGGTGTGCTCTTCTTTTCCGGAAAGGTATTACAGGAGTTACAGCCTGTATCCCTTCGACTGGCTCTGCTACAAGAACTATGCGATTGAAAAAGACGATTTGTTTGTCTGCAACACAATAAAGGATTTAAACCTTCAGGGCGCGTGCCTTGACAAAAACTCTTCCTATCATTAAAGCAGGGCTTTTTGAAAAACAGGGGTTTTCGAAACGCATTTAAATTAGTTCACACAAAAAATCATTAGCCATAAATCATAATTTACAATGCAGGGATGGCGGAGTGGTTAACGCGCGAGCCTGCTAAAGCCTTTCTTTGGAAAAGAAAGCCTTGTGAAAGAAACGGTTTTGCTTTGCAAAACCGGGTTCGTTTCGCTCACATTTTCTTTGCCGGGAAAAAAAGTTTTTTGCAGCCAGCTCGTTCCCGAAAGGGAGCCAGGGTTCAAATCCCTGTCCCTGCGTGAAAGGTTTGGTTCTAAACGCACCCCTTGTTTTTTTAAAGAGAGAAAACGAGGTGTGTTATATGAACCAAGACAAAGACAGAGAGTTTTATAATTATGCGAAAGGTTTGGAATCTATTTTAAGGCGCATTAAAGAATCAGAGATTCTTTCCCAAACAAAAAAGGATATTATTCTGCGTTATTTCACTGCTGTTCAAAATGAAGGTTTAAGTCAGGCGCGGATAATCCGAATTTTAGAGCAAACCAAAAAAGTCGGTGAATGGTTAAAAACCGAGTTTGACAAGGCAACAAGGCAGGATATTGAGGAAATGGTTTCCTTCATTCATTCTAATCCTAATTGGAGTTATTACACAATCGCGAGTTATAAGATTACCATTAAGCGATTCTATAAATGGTTTTTGGGCGACAACGAAGAATACCCTGTTATTGTAAAATGGATTAAAATCGGGGACGCAAACAGCAGGAGAAAAAAGAAACTGCCAACTGAACTAATAACAGAGGAAGATGTTCAAAACATTTTAAAGGCGTG
>Ga0209542_10000266_pt1 | contig 129914 bp, 144 predicted proteins | sample RifCSPhighO2_01_FD_184028 | JGI IMG/M metagenome (GOLD analysis project Ga0209542, IMG submission 184028) | Soil microbial communities from Rifle, Colorado - Rifle CSP2_plank highO2_0.1 (SPAdes) (version 2) | ecosystem: Environmental > Terrestrial > Deep subsurface > Rock core/Sediment ... | reverse complement strand
ATTCCATGCATCCGATGCAACACCCAATTCACTTTCACGGTCAACAGTTCTTAGTGCTCTCTATCAATGGCAAACCAAATGACAATCTTGTTTGGAAAGATACAGTACTCATTCCAAATGGCGATACCATCGAGATTCTGGTTGATATGACAAATCCCGGCGAATGGATGGCACACTGCCATATTGCCGAGCACTTAGAGGCCAGTATGATGTTTGGCTTTAAAGTCGAGTAGAGTCAAATATATATGAATAAGAAAAATCTGTGTGAAAAATGTAACGGCACTGACCAATATATGTATGACGAAAATCATATAAAGCCGTGTGAGGTTTGTTGTACTCACTCTGATGGCTGGTGGAAATTGGAAAAACACTATGGGGATAATAATGGTAAGTATGCTTGTAAAAGAGGTTGTGGAACTTTGGTAGAAAGCTTGCCAGATGATGAAGCTCTTATGGAGCTGACTAAAGATGCCATTGCTGATGTTCTTGGACGCGAACCAAGTCAACAAGAAGTTTTACGTGCTCACGCGGGTTTTAAACGCATGGCATTTATTATGTATGAGCATATACAACATGAGAAAAAGAAGATAAGGTACCCTTCTTTTTTAGATGGTTAGCTGTTGGTAACTCGCTTCGCAAGCCTTTAATACTAAGCTAAGATACCCAATGATAGCAGAATTTGCTATTATGACTTTGACAATTTAATAGGAGACCTAACCCCTTAGAATTTTTAAAATTCCTAGGATATGGTCGTTAGTCAAAATCCTTCCCAGGTAAAGAACTCCTCGTCAGAGTCACCTGGGAAGGTCATATCCCGAAAGGGGTATGGGTTGGCCGCAAGGTCAATCGCAATGGCGGGGAGCTTTTTGCCACCTGCTGTTTAAATCCTTCCCAGGAATATGAAAAAATATTTAATTTTGTCCCTAGTAGTTTTCTCTATCTTGCCTCAAATAGCGTTCGCATCTTGGTGGAATCCATTTAGCTGGTTTGATTACTGGAATTTTTCTCAAAAAGAAATTCCAAAAGTAGAAGTAGTCGAGAAACATACCCAAAATTCTGAAAATAATTTAAGTACTACAACTACCGTAGCGGTCCAAGCGAATACAACAGCTACAAGCACTAAAGTGGTTGAGACACCAAAGAAAACTACTCCGGTTACCAAACCCACAGTAACTACTCCAACTCCTAAACCGGTTGTCGTAGAAACTCCAAAAATTCAAGCTGTTAGTCCATATTGTTCCGTGGCAACCGACTGTTCTGGATTCAAAGTGAAAATAGATATGTATGAAGATCCGGGATGTAATAAAGTGGGTAACCCAGGATATCTTTGTGAGTATTACGATCCTAGTATGCAAACAAAACAGGTGTATTACATTCTTGTTAAAAGCGATACTGTACATGGAGAAGTAAGGTATAAAAATCTGAATAGCGGATCAGAAGAGTTTTTTGAAAAGCTATTGGGAGATTATGATAGTAAAACTGGAATCATAACTTTCTGGTATGGCTACTACGCTTATCCAAATATAATGCAAGGTTGGATAAGCATGAAGCATACGGGAAAAATAACGAATGGAAAATTTATTGGAGAATCAAGTACTAAACTATCTGTTAGGGGAGATGCTACGAATCTATCGATTAGTTTGTCCGACGAAATACCGAAAAAAGATTGCCTGATTAAAGGAGATAAGTCATCATCTTCTGGTAATGTACCTACATATTATGTGACTTCAAGCGCTGGATATAAAGATATCAATAATCCGTGGGGTTGGTTCTGTAACGAGACCGATGCAATAAACAGTGGGTACCAGAAAGCGCTTCGATAATTTATCAAACATATCCACGCCTAGCAGCATCAACCCACCAACCTATACCTCTTAGTTGCATGAATTTTTGAGGATTATTTCTCATCTCCTTCATGTCCCTCTCCATCATTACAAGAAAGCCGCTTTTCTTCACATCTTTCTCTACAACTTTTCTGATGAGAGCAGTAGTAGCATCTACTAAATCGTCATGATCTTTTCTAACCCCAAATCTCAATAACTGCTCTATTAGAATTTCACAACCTTGTCTAGGGAAAAGAATTCTGCCTTGCTGGAAAAGATGAGAAATTGCTACGAGCCGAGCTCTTTTGTCTTTCCCAAAAAGTTTAACTTCTTCCACTGGCAGTATTCTGCTCTGCAATATTTCAACTAGAGCTTTCTGGTATCCAACATCCTCAACGAATAGTTGAGCCAGTGCATTACCTCCTGTAGTCCTAGATAACATCTCAGCTCTGTCGGCTGTTTCTAAGGCAGTCAACCTTTCGTTTACTGGATTAGGAAGGATATAGATGTAGAGATCACTGTTGTCGCTAACTACTACTCCAGACACCATAGCTGTAAAATCAGCCCTCTCATGTTCCTGTATGGCTGGATCTATCCCTATTGCTACATACCTAACATCTTTAGGAATAGAATCGTAATACTTAATCCATTCCTGGTGTATGACCCTATCTTCTTTGATAATGGGATCAAGGAGCATCTCAGTTGAGAAAGCTACTTCGTCACCAATCTTTTTTCTTTCAGCTTCAACTGATTCGGCATCTGGAAATTTTTCTTTCCAAAGAGCCTCACCTTTTTCATCAAGGAATGGGAATTCGTAATAGACACCATCTCTCTCGCCTTTAAGAATACTTTCCTTCAGCCGGGCCATAAGAGACCCTTCTGTGAGCATGGTTCCGAGTACGATAATTCTAGTATCTTTGTCTCCAGCCGGTATAACCTCGCTTACAAACCAGTTGTATATTTTTTCTGAAACCTCAACGCTTCTTACAGAATTTAAATCTTCCGCGTCGTCAATAATGATTAAATCCGGCCTATATGCTCCGTATCTTAATCCTCTAATACTCTGCTCTGTAGAACTAACAGCTATTTTCGCTCCTAACTTTGGTAACACTAATGCTTGGGCTCCCCATTGAGTTTTCTCTTCTTCAAAGGGCCCCAAATCTTTTTTCAGCAACTCATTGCTCTCCAGCTCCAACTTTATATTCTGCATATATTGCCTATTTTTCTGATCGGTTGAACCGAGAATTAGCACAAATTTCTTTTTCTGTTTCCCGAGCATAGACCAGATAGCGTAGACGGTAGTCATAAGAGTTGATTTTGCTGAACCTCTAAAAGCTGCGATCACTGCCAACTTAATTTTATTATTCTCTGCAACATCCAACATGGTCTTATGGAATGGAGCCGGATTATATTTGATGTAATGATCAAAATATATCCTGAAAAACCACTGTAACTTTCGAGTAGTTAAGCCGGTACGGATAGCTGCATTTTTTATGATCAATTCCACAAAATCCTTTATCTTTTTATTCTTTCTCATTGATTTTAAGAGGTGAAATTTTCTCCAATTTCTTGATAATTTTTACCTGCTCCTTAGTTAACTCTTTATCTCTTACATCGACTTTACCCGAGAGCTCCAGTTTGTTGGAATACCTAGGGTTGTTATGAGTGAGGTAGAATCTTGCCGCGTTTAAATCTTTCTCTGAGATCAAGGAAAATATCACTGATTCTGAAACATCGGAAATATACATCCTGCCTTGCTGTATTGCTTCTTCGGCTTTTTTAGCAAATTCTTTGTTCTTTTTGACCCAGTTGTAATATGTTTTTCTATCAATCCCCGCCATGGTGCAAGCCATCTCTATCGTCGGTGACTTGGTCAAGTGGTGGAGCAAATCTTCTCTGACACTAGGATTTTTCATACTTTTTGGCTTTAACTCCTAGAAGTTTCTCCAGTCTTTTTCTGATAACCTCTGTATAGACCGAAGACTTTTCCATCATCCTAAATCTTCGACCAAGTTTTATTGCCGCCACCGCAGTGCTACCACTACCACCAAATGGCTCCACCACAAGGTTACCTCGTTTAGTCAGGACTTTGATATACGGAATCAGAAGTTCGAGGGGTTTAGTACCAAAAACAATTTCTTGCCCCGATGACTTTTTATCCGCCGCTGTGTGAGAAATGAAATCTGTTGGGCAGATCTTTTTCCCTTTTTCGTAACTCTCCCAATGAGGTTTGCCCGATGTGGCATAGAGAGCATTTTCGTATTCATGTTGGAATAGCGGATCATCTTCTAAATCTAAGTTCAATCCGATATTTCCTATGCTTCCGACCAAAGCGATATCTTTTTTGTTAAAAAATTTATATTTTCCGCTAAATCCTTGCATCCTATTTGGCACGTGCCAGGTGATTGTGTTTCTGTATCGCCAGTGTGTTTCTAGAGCATTCCAGATCGTTCTCAGATTTTTTGGGTGTTCAAAGATAATGATTGAAAAATCTTCTTTTTGAATTTTTGCAATATTAGCCATCCATAAATCTGAGAAGTTTTCCGGCAGAGTTTCTGTTCCAAGATATACGCGGTTCTTTTTTGAGCCAAATCCTCGGGTCACACCGTCTTTGTTTTTACTCTTACCTCGGAGATAATCGAGGATGTATGGCGGATCAGTCATACACATATCGGCTTTCTCATCTTCCATCAGTTTGAACATATCGGCTTCAATGGTGCTATCGCCGTTCATCAATCTCCCGACTTCCACGCCGCCCTTTTCGAAGACATAAATATCGCCATGTTTTGCCTCTATGCTATTTATGTCCATTTTTCTCAGCTCTTTTTGCAGATCAAACATTTCCGGAGTTTCCTCAATCTGAAATATTTTATCTCGTTCTTCGCTACTGAAATTAAGGTTTGCAAGAAAGTTATCGTCATAGACAGCCAAAAGCTTAAGATCAAATTCTCCCGTTGCTTTATTCAACTTGATGTTGAGAATTTTTTCTTTTTCAACATCCGGTATGTTAGTGTAAATAACTGGAATTATTTTATACCCCAGATTTTTTAGCACCTCATATCGGAAGAACCCGCCGATCAGAAAATTGAATCTTTCTGAACAGCTATTTAAGATGAGTGGTTGCAGAACCCCAAACTCATCAATACAGGATGAGAGTAAATTCGTTTGACTCTCGTTATGGCTTCGAGGATTTTTGTATTCAGTCGGGAATTTTATATCTTCTATCGGTATTTCAACCATCATAACTCTTTCTCTAATATCTTTATTTAATTTTGTATCCATTTTAGTGAGAAATTAATTTGTAATCTCTCACCGATGTCGCTAACAAAAAACTGCCAGCCAAAGCATCGGTGAAAACTTAAACGTTAAACTTTAATCGTTAATCTAACGAAATTTCCATCAATGCACTGACAAGCAGCGCATGTTCATCCTCCTTGCCATCTCTAAGGTCTCGTCTGCCCCTGTGGAGATTTGAGCTATTATCGACCATGCTCTTGAACGGAAAGAACTTAACTGGACATATTATACTCCTCCAATTGGAAACGTTTTCCACAATACAAATTCTTAAAAGTGTGTTCTAGTATACAAAATTCTACAGGCCTAGGATGGGGAGGAGTAGCGTGGAATTTGTAGAGTTTTTTCCAAAATGTCCTTATTTCTACAAAAAGGTAGACCTATGCTGACCCCTATTCAAGAAGCCTAAAAATCTGCTAGAATACCCTTATGGGGCTTAGACCTATAAGTTTGAGACCCGAATACACCGCCAGTTGGGAAAATTTGTGTACATTTATAATGCTATAATTAACCACATGAAAAATACCTATTTATTTATAATTTTAGGAGTTATAATCCTTATTATGTTTTCATTGTTTAATATATTTAAAGGTGATAAAGAGGTAGTGAAGCCAAAAGTTTCAAATACTGCCGTTTATTTAAATGAAGTATTTTTATTGAAAGAGGGAGATAGCGCAAAGTTAGAGGGTCTTTCTATTTATTACAAAAACACATCTTTCCCTCCAGAGTCATACACGGGAGACAGGGAAGAATTTATTTACCCACAAATAGAAGTATCTGAAAATGGAGATACTTTTTATTTCCCCATAAACAAAAAGTTGCCTTCAAAAGTATTTCATAGATACGAAATATCTTTAGTTGATATAAATATCGGAGAAAATTTGAGAAGTATAAACTTGACGGTGAGATCCAAACAAATAAATGCAAAAATTTTAGAAGAGGAAGCGGTAAAAACTGCTCTTAAGGAAGCAGAAAAAAATAATTTGGAAGATGGAGAAGCGATAAACAGAAACTTGGAATGGGGTCTGTGGAAGATAGAAGTAGGATCTAGGGTAATAGATGATAATTATGTGATGGTAGAGATAGATGCAAACACAGGAGAGATCAAAAAATCTTACAAGGAAAATCGCGCATAGCATGCGGGGCTTTTTATTTCCAAATTTGACTTAAATTTTGACATAGGTAATATTGGAAATAGAGGTGTCCTAATGAAAAATCTTCGTGTATGGCTTCAGCAGAATCATTTTTTTGAAATTCCAAAGGAATACAACTTCGTCATAAAAAAAGAAGAGAGAACTAGGGAAAGATTTATCTTAGAATGTGGTTTCCAGGAAAATAAAGACAACTCTTGGTACCCACTCATTATCGCACTCGACCTTCGTGATCCCAATAGACTTGGCCCTCAGATGTACAACTACACTTTCTTTGGCCGGCTAGAGCATACACCGTGGTGGGACCGGGGATTGTCTGCAATGGTTGTGTTTTTTACCCCTATTTTCCATTATCACTCATAATGGGTGGATGGTATCTCATGTGTAATCTGATCAAGTCGACGATTTTCCTACCCTACTACATCTACTCAAGTATTTATTGGAAATCCAGTGAATTACGAGCGGGAATGAATAGACATAGTTTTGCAAAACTGGAAGCGCTTCGTCGAGCAGGTTTGAGTAATGAGGGATTTTGCGTGATGCACGATGCTCTACAGAGACTTCACAAAGACTATGGATTTTGGGGAAGGTAAAATATAGGTATTCTGTGTAAGTTAAGGAATATCTATAAAAAATCCGGCGTCGCCTTCTGTTGGCAACGCCTTTTTGTAATTCTATCCTTTGAAATCCCACAATATTTTGTTTTCTAAACAAGCTTGCTGAGCAACCGGCCCGAAGATCTGGCCAAAGTGCAAACAGCAGACATATGCCGTAAGATTGTGGCGAATTGGATTCGGATCGTCTGACAAGATTTCCTCCCCCACTTTGTGGGTCGCGGGAGTAGGATCTTTGCACATTCGACACTTTTCTCCTTCGCATGATCCGGAAACAAAATGAGACATAGATTTCTCCTTATAACTCCTGAGCTTCCAATGATTTTATACCATAATATCAAATGATTCACATTGTTGACAAATAAAGATACGTAAGTTATATTGGCTCTGGAATCAGAGAGGAGAAATAAATGAGACCAGGAATCTTAGACCAACTACCAACTTCCCTATCAAAAGACGACATCGTCTTCTTAGTTGGTAAAGATGATGAAAGAGGGATAGGTCAACTGAAAAGCCTAGTAAAAGAACTGAATCGAGAGGGCGACTGGATCAGAGCTGAGTGGCGTGCACACGTAACCAGCGTCCCAAGCAAAGCCACCATTGTTCTAACTATGGCGGGGCTTGTTCCGGGAACTTTGGCAAATGTCCGCCAATCAGCAGAAAATTCAAGGGTGCTCTGCATACAACAAGCCCTTGCTGTTGGTGAGGCCAAGGCGGTCCTCAACCTGCTTGCTCAGGTGAGAGAAAAGAATAATGGAAATAATGGGAAAAGTTCTTCCACCCCCGCTGAGGTAGTTTTTGAAGCAACCCCTCCCCCACCAGTTGAAAGATTTGAGGTCTCGGAGAGTCCAGCTTCAAGTTCAGACGATACACCCACTCCAGCTCCTCAAAATCCCGAAAATGTTGCGGCGGCACTTGATGCACTTAATAACTTCAACAGTGTTGTGGAGGGAGCTCAACTGGCTGTCCTCGTCATTGCCGACGAAGTCAGGGCGACAACTATCGAATGCGACAGGCTACGCGAAGAGCTCAGGGTAAAGGGTGAAAAACTTGCGGAAACCGAAGAGTTGCTTCGGAAAGCACATTTGATCGCCAGAGAAAACAAGGCCCTGACAGAGGAGAACGTGAGACTGAATGGAGAAGTTGAACGTCTCACCAGCACCATTAATAATTTGGGTACCTTAATTAGAGGCGCCCAGACCAAATAAGTTGAGTAAGGAGTGCAAGACGGCCGTGGATCACAGAATCCACGGCTTATTTTTATATAAATTTTGAGAGTTGACATTGTGTGTGAAATAGTATATCGTGCAATAACTCAAGCTGGACTTGAGAATGTTATTTTACAATCCACAATGCTAGGAGGTAAACGTGGAAAACGAACAAACTAGAAGCCAAACAGAAGTGTTTGAAGACGCCAAAGAATCTGTTGCGCACGAGATCAGTGAAAATATGTTCGATTGGGATTTCTCTAAAATGATGGAGCAGTTGAGGCGGGCAATCCAAGTGATCTCCCCGCACAATGCGGTCAACAGTCGTAATGCTGTGAGAAAATTCACTCGCCATTGTTTGAAAATACAAGGCGAAGGATTTCAAAAAGTAAGAGGCTGGCTTAACGGCGAGCCAATGAGAGCAGACGACATCCGACTAGTCCTCAGGACATTGAGTCAAATCGCAAACGGCACTCTGAAAGTAGAAATTGAAAAACCGATCGAAAAAATTCCGGAAGAGATTTATCGGGAGAGGCAAATGAGTGAGCCAAGCACTTCTGGTGCGGCTCGAAAACTAATCGACCACACCATCACATTGTTCAATTCACTTGTAGGTCTCATCATCGAGACGGGCGTCAGGCCTTCCGATGTTTACGACGGCGACCGGATGCAAATTTGTGATGCGCTCACGCGCACTTGCAAGGCGTTCGGTATCAAAGCAGTTTTTCCTGAGCCAGATATGACTCGTAGCCAGCCGGTGACTCGCGAAGATTTGCGAGATCTCGGATTTAAAACATTGAAAAGGAGAAAAAGTTTATGAAGCTTCAAATGAAAGTGACGGCTTTCCACATGGTGGACAACCTGGCTACCGGTCTCTATGAGAGCGAAGGCCAGCGAGTGATGGAACTCATCCGCAACTCGCTGGTGGCCAGCATGCCAACCAACAAGTGGGAGCCGAAGCGGGCGAAGATTGAAGTTTCGCTCGTTCCGAATCATCCACTGTCCCCGAGCAAGGGTGTAGCACTCGTTATCCTCGATCACGGATGCGGTCTCACCGATCCGGCACTCGAGCGATATTTTAATTGGCTTGGTACGCCACTTGCCCAACTCAGGCAGCATCAAAATGGCTCCTACAATGGAGCTTCTCAAAAAGGTATCGGACGGCTTGCCGCTCTTGCCCTGAATGAGAACTGCTTGCATGACGACATCATGACCCGGATCAAACATGGTTACTATCTACTTTCCCGAACTTCCAAGTCCGGTGAAGTCAGGTTTGTACCGGTTATCCCGGAGAGAGCGGAGACGGAGCAGGGATTTGAGACCGAGCGTTTCATTTCCCCGACTTCGACGGAAATGGGTTCGCTGAAGAATATTCCGGGCTCGTTTACTTCGATTATCATTCCGACCCCGATCTTCCAGAGCCACGGCGAAATTTACGATGCTGTGAAATGGCTCTTGCCTCGCGAACAGGATAAGATGTTCGATCTTCTCATCGGTGGTAAAACTTATGGGCCTCCGCCACTTGAGATGGACATCAACATTACCTCCCAGGACGGACGTTATCGCGCCCGACTTGGAGTAGGTAATACCGAGAGCGATGGCGTGTGGCTTTGCGATGACGAGACTGGGTTTCGTGTTGCAAGCTGCCAAAAGCTCGGGCGACTTTTGCCCGACCCGCTATGGTACCCCGATCTTGTAGGTGACATCTTTGCTCCAGGATTGCTTCGCTACCAGAATACGGCGCGAAGCACTTTGGCGAAGGAGTTCACTCGCAAGGGCAATAAGGAGTGGTCAAAGCTCTTGATGTTTTTGATCAGCCAAGTCGCTCCAGTCTCGAAGCAGCTTATCGAGCGCGATGCTATCCGTGGTAATGCCGCGGAGACGCTCGACGAACTCGCGGAGATGTTCAATGATCGATTCGGTGAACCCGACGGAGAGAATATCTCTGAGGGGGGCACCAGGAAACCGCGGGATCCAAAACCCAAGGAGCCGACCGATGGTCCGAAGCCCAGTGGTGGTGGAGAACCCACGCCGGCAGGTGATAAGTATCGTCGGTATATCTCGATCAGAGTTCATGATGAGATTTATAATCTCTATCGTGGACAAACTCTCCATCCGTTCGTTTTTGCCCAAGTCAACCCCAACAATCCGAAGGTGATCTTCACCAACGTGCGGGGTGGGTACAAGGCGTTGCCAGAAACCAAGCAGGCCCGACGCGAACACTGCCTCATGCAGGTGCTGGCTGCGATCGGCAAAAGCAAGTTCCCTCGCGATCCGAACGAAGCGACTCTGTTTGCAAACAAGATTCGGAGCGAGTTCCTCAAGTAATTTCCTAGATGGATACAAAAACCCCAGGGCCATATGGTCTTGGGGTTGTTTTCTACTCGGTTACTTTCCGAGACTGATCTCTTCGCCGATAATGCCTTCCGGTAGCCCTTCACTCACGAGCTTTACAGCGTTTTCGTAAGCAAGCAGAGCTTCGACTTTACGATCGTTATCGGATATGGCTCCGACGATACCATCAACAGTCTTGCTCAAACTCTGTAGCTTTTGCCCCAATTGATCCCTTCTCATCTTCGTGATTTTAGGATCGCTTGACACATTATGCTGCAGGAGCTGATCAAATGTTCTGATCTCCTCAATTATCGAATCACACTCGTTCTCGAGCCCCTCTTGGATAGAAGAGACTCTTTCTCGTATCTCGTCGCGGCGCTTGAGTTCGACGGTAATCTCGGCGAGAGACAGCGTCGGCAGAGTCAACTTCTTCTCCTGAGATTTTTCGAGCTCTGTTGCAAATTCTGCCACCTGCGCCTCTGCGCCAGCTACCAAATCGAGAGCAGCTCTATCAAGTTCAGTTATGATGTGGATTAATCCGTCAATGCTTAAAGAGAGCTCATAATTGGTTTGCCCGAGACCGATATTTTTCACCACCCCAAGTAAACCACGCAAAATTAAACTCTTTGATTCTGAATCTGCCGTATCTGAAGTTTCTGGATCTAGGTGTGTAGCCAGCTCTTCTTCAGTGTACGAAACAGCGCGGACAATTTCTTTTTCGTTGCGCAATTCTGTAACTTTGGGCAGAGATTCACCCGACGATGAAGTATTTTTTTTCTTTGGTATCATGAAATGTTCTCCCTTTTTTCTATCTGTATTATATATTTTTTTATTACAATGTCAATGTATTGACAAAAATAATCCACTTAGTTATAATACCCCTCAGAAATCTCAAGTAGATTTTTGACATACTATGGAGGAAAGGGGGAAATCTTATGGAAAGTCTTAAGGGGCAAGTTGTCAGGTCATTTTTAGAATTAGTCTCACGGTATCTTCCTCTGAAGGAGGCACAACTTGCAACTCTTGGAGGGCACGGACTCGAAGCCAAGATTTGGTCAGAGCTCGGTATCCCCGACGGAAATGGTTGGCTCATCGAGCGCAATCGCAAACTTAGCGCTAAGTTGATCGGAGGTCATCGGTACAGAACTCAGAACCAACTAGGCACCTTCGATCAGATCTTGGCGGGTCATGGAGAAGACCACGCATTTGTGGATGGATTTCATCTGGACTTGTGCGGCACTTTCTCTAATTCAACAATTGCAAACTTTGCTCCAGCGCTACCCCTTGTCCTCAAAAGTAAAGGGCGATGCTTAGCGATTACAATTGCCGACGCTCGCAGAAACCCGGCGCTTGAGAAGTGGCCAGATTTCCAAAGACGCGCTAAAAAAATTTTTGGGAGTCAAACAGAAAATATCTTTGAAGATATCCTCTACCAACAGCGACTTATTCCAACCAGAAAGAATACCCGAGCTTTTATCAAGCCTTTCGATCCTGAGAAAGGAGCAAAGCGTGAATTCGGCTTACTCGTAGAACTTACAGAATTATTGAAGATCCGAGGTTTCCCTTGGATACCAGTAATCGTGGAGAGATACGTGTACGTGAGTCGCTATAAAGAGCGGCCATTTAGGATGCGGACGTATTTTTTCCGCTTCGAATTCAAACCAGGGGGTCGCAAAGGAGAAGAACTAGCTTTCGCAAGAGTCTGGACAAAGAGTCCACTATTTTTTGCCAATGGAGATGACTTTATTGAAGTCAAATCTGCCATTGATGCAACACCAATTGTTCAGAAAACCGAAAAAGTTGTGAAAGGAGAAGTGGCTATGACACCACAGACATCAAAACTCGCTACGCTCGCGAGCATGGTCGGAGGAGATGTATTGATAGAGTATAACGATCTTTTGCTAAAGAGCCAGAGGCTCGACACCATCATCGAATCCCTGAAGGGAGTGGTTGGTGAGGTAAATGTTGATGAGGTTGTTGAAAAGGAAACTCCCGCCCCCACCCAGGAGTCATCGATCGCAGAGACAGAACCGACAAAAACAGCGGAACCGGCACTCGGAAAGCCACTGAAACGGAGAAAGTGGGAAGATCTTGATGCGCGCGAGCAAGTCACATGGGCACTCAAGACTCTTGAGTTAAAGAAGTCCCAGGGCGGTAAGTGGAAAAACGGGACTTGGGAGAAGTTGCTGAAGAAAGATTTCGGTTACTACAAGCCCGCTCTTGGTAGTTCCCTGAGAGCAGTGCTCTCGCGTACCAGTGGTGGTTTCCGAAGAATGTTCGCGGTGAGGATAAGGAAAGCTTTTGGCCCTGAGGCCAAACCTTACCTTGATCGTCTTGCCAATCTGTAGGCAATATACGTAGTACCATGGCTTTATCCAATTGGATAGAGCCATTTTCATTTCCAAAATAATTTATATATAAAAAGGGACGACAACGAGGATTGTGCCATCCCATACTCATATTCTTCATCCCAAAAATACCTCCGGCGGCAACCCCGTAACAACTCTCACTATCGTTTCCAAACTACCATCCCCTTTTTGTTGGTACGAGACTGGACCATAAAGGTGTAACTCTGGGTGAATACCTTCAACGTACACGTTACTGGTTTCTAATTCTCCTTGTCTGGAGACAGAAACCTCCCCGACCACATGACAATCGGGTGGAAAACGAAGTTGGTTATTCACGGACCACCTCTGCAATAAAGTATACATCATTTTTAATTGTCCAGCCCGCGTAAAATTTTTATCCTCTCTGTTATGGGTGGGTGAGTCTGGAAAAGATTTGAGATTGATGTGCCTTTACTGCCAAACGGATTGGAAATAAAAAGATGGGCAGTAGCAGTACTTGCCGTTTTCATGGGTATATTGAAACTTGCAATTTTTTCTAGTGCTTTAGCCAAACCTTCCGGGTATCTCGTAAGCAGTGCTCCAGAGGCGTCAGCTAGATATTCGCGCCGACGAGAAATTGCAAGTTTTATCAAAGTAGCAATAATCGGCGATAGGATTATGAGAACAATGCCAACAATAGCCAAGGCTCCCCCGCTTTTATTGTCTCTACTGCCACCTCTAAACATAAAACCCCTCAAAAACATATCAGAAATAATAGAAACAAATCCGACCAGCACCACCACGGCGCTCATAAGCAAAATATCCCGATTACCAATATGAGAAAGTTCGTGAGCGATCACTCCTTCGAGCTCGGACTTTTCTAATTTTTGAAGGAGGCCAGTCGTGACAGCAACAACAGCATGCTCCTTATCTCTGCCGGTCGCAAAAGCGTTGGGAGCTCTGTCATCAATAATATAAATTTTGGGCATTGGTAGTCCAGCTGTGATAGAAAGATTTTCGGTCACTGTATAAAGGTCAAAAAATTCTTGTCGCTTTGCCTCGCGAGCTTTGGATATAGAGAGCACTATTTTGTCAGAAAACCAAAAACTGGCAAAATTCATGACTAAACTAAAAATAATCGCGATATAAAACAGGGCCGGATTATCATAATAAACAGAAACAAAATACCCTAGACCAGCCAGACAGACCAAAAATAAACCCATCAAAATATAGGTTTTGAAGACGTTTGAACTTTGGTGAGTATAGGCAGTGGCCATATTTATATTTTAGCATAAGTTATCCCCTTTTTCTAAACAGTTTTTTAATAGTTTTATTTTGAAGTCTTGTTTGTATAAGATATGATGATCAGCATGGAACAGAAAAAAACTCATTTAAGGATCCCACCCAACAACACCGAGGCCGAAAGAGCTTTGCTCGGCTCTATAATGCTCCGGCCAGAGGTAATGTTTGAAATCACCGACCTCACTCACTCCAGCTCATTTTATTCTGAAAGACACCGTCTGATATTTGAGACGATGCTTGAGCTTTTCAGCAAGAGAAACCCTACGGATCTGCTCACCGTTTCGGCTAGACTTAAAGAAAAGAATCTTTTGGAAGAAACTGGTGGCAATACTTATCTAGGGGAAATAATAAATTCAGTACCTTCGGCGGCCAACGCTTCTTATTACGCACAAATAATCCAAAAGAAACACATCGCCCGCAATTTGATAGGAGCGGCTGATTTTATTTCCTCTTTGGGTTATGACGAAGTCGCAGAGTTAGAAGAACTTTTGGATCAAGCTCAAAAGAAAATATATGACGTGACCAATGTATCCAGTATCCACAAATTTGTAGAACTTAAAGAAGAGCTCTCGGAAGCATGGGAGAGATTGGACAGACTTCATAATTCCGGAGACGGTCTGCGGGGCGTACCAACTGGCTTTAAAGAGCTGGATGAAAAGCTCTCCGGTCTTCAAAAATCAGATCTTATAATTTTGGCCGCTAGGCCCTCCGTCGGTAAAACTGCACTAGCTCTAGACATCGCTCGCCAAGCGGCCGTCTATCACAATGTGCCAGTCGGCATATTTTCACTTGAGATGAGTTCCCAACAACTTGTGGATCGTATGCTCGCAAGCCAGTCAAATGTAGATGCTTGGAAACTGCGTACCGGCAAATTAAATAGGGAGGATGACTTTGCGGCCATTCGCCAATCTTTGGACGTTTTATCTAAAGCGCCTATTTTTATAGACGACCAACCTGGTAATAATATTTTAAAAATGCGTTCGGTCGCCAGAAGACTTAAAAATGAAAAAGGTCTTGGTCTAATTGTAGTAGACTATTTACAGCTCATGATCACCACCAAAAATTATGATTCAATGGTCAACCAAGTGACCGAAATTTCAAGGTCACTTAAAAATTTGGCGCGCGAACTAGAAGTACCCGTCCTTGCCCTTTCCCAACTTTCTCGCGCCATTGAACAGCGAGGTGGTAAGCCTAAACTCTCTGACCTGCGGGACTCTGGGTCGATTGAGCAAGATGCTGATGTGGTTATGTTTATCCACCGAGAGGATAAAGCTAAAAACACAGAAGCATCAGAGAAGACCAACATCGCCGAAATATTGATTGAGAAGCACCGAAACGGCGCGACTGGCAAAGTGGAGCTCTTCTTTGATGAAAAGAAGGCCACATTCCTGCCTCTAGAAAAAGCGCAATTTAGTGGCGCTGAGAGTGAGTTTAGGGAGTTTTAACGACCCCACCTCGTTTTCCTTACGGAAAACTGCCCCTCACCTTGCGAAGGTGAAGGGAAAAAGAAAAAAATGAATTCTATAGAAAAATTAATAAAAATATTTTCAGAGTTTCCGGGGATAGGGCCTCGGCAGGCTAGACGCTTTGTCTACTATCTACTTACTCGCGCCAATGGCACCTTAGAAGATCTCTCTCAAAATATTTTGGAATTAAAAAACGATGTAGTGATGTGTGCCGATTGCAGGAGATTTTTTCAAAAAAATAATAATAAAACAAGTTTATGTAAAATTTGTTCCGACCAGACTAGGGATAGCTCCGTGCTTATGTTGGTACAAAGAGATGTGGATTTGGAATCGGTAGAGAAAAATGGAGGCTACAGAGGCATCTATTTTGTGCTTGGAGGCTCAGTCCCCATCTTAGAAAAAGAACCAGAAAAAAGGATAAGAGTAAAAGAACTTAAAATTTTTATTGAGAGGAGGATAAACCCGCCTTCGCAGAATGCTTCGGCACGACTAAGAGAAATAATTTTGGGCGTTAACTGGAATCCAGATGGGGAAAATACGGCAGATTATGTAGAAAAACTTTTGATACCACTAGTAGAAAAAAATAAGACAAAAATAACTCATTTAGGTAAGGGACTTTCCATGGGTACAGAGCTTGAATACGCAGATCAGGATACATTGAGGAACGCCCTGCAAAATAGAAGCTAAAAGCTTGAATTAACCTAATTCCTAATTACTCTAATTAACCTAAACAAATCCCAATTTTAAAATTTAGGAATTGTAGATTGGTACTTATTTAGAATAATTAGTATAATTAGAACAATTAGAAATTATGAAATCTTATCCATACATTTTAATAGTCGGTAGTATTATCGGTCTTTTGGCTTCCTTTTTACTCACACTAGACACTATAAAACTTATAAAAAATCCTAATGTAAGTCTACCCTGCAACATAAACCCATTCGTAAGTTGTACAAGTGTCGCAACAGCTTGGCAGGGAGAAGTGTTTGGATTTCCCAATTCTCTTTTAGGGATTGTTGCTTTCAGTATGCTCCTCTCTATCGGTATAATGCTTTATTCTGGTGGTCGCTCTCGCAAACCTCTTTGGCTATTGGTTAATTTGGGCACTTTGGCTTCTATGATTTTTATAATGTGGTTTTTCTATCAAAGCGTTTACAATATTGGTTCACTCTGTATTTATTGTATGATCGTCTGGACAGTCACTTGGCCACTCTTCCTCTACACCACCATTTGGAATTTTAGAGAAAACCATTTTGTCCTACAATCTTTAAAAGTAAAACAACAAAAAATAATTGACACTTTAGGTCATTTTATATCGAAAAATCATTTTCAAATCCTCTCCACTTGGTATCTCATAATAATCTTCCTCATCCTCTTCCAATTCCGCGATTTCTTCTTTAGTTAAAATAAAATCGGAAATGATCCGGTTTTATTTTTTATTATGAAATTTTGTTTATTTGAACTTTGAAGTATGGCTGACGGTGGCCATTTTTTTTGAAGTAACGGCTTTTTTGTTTGTATTTGATAACAATAATTTTAGCATTGCGAGCAATCTCAACTAGAGTAGCAGAAACTTTGGCTCCCTCAATATACGGGGTACCAATATCAGTAGAGTCGGTACCATTATCAATCAAAAGGACCTTATCAAAAACTATTACATCCCCTTCCTTTGGCAGGGCGGAGCCTTTGGCGGAGTCGGCTTTTAACTTTTCTATTTTTATAGTATCTCCTATGGCCACCCTGTATTGCTTGCCCCCTGTCTCAATAATAGCGAAAGATCCATCGCTAGGTTTCGCTCCGACCTTGGGCGTCGGGACTTTACTTGGGATACTCTTGGCCTTTGGGAGGCTCTTTTTTGATTCTTTTTTGGTCTCTTTTGTTTCTGGCATAACAGAGACTACTCTACAGGATTTATCAAAATATTGCAAGAAAAACATCAAGAAAGTTTTTCTATCATTTTTCTATATAGAATCGTTGTCAGGTTTATCCAAAACAGGCACATCAAAGGACTGAGAGACGCCAGTGATGCGCACCACATCTTTGTCTACTTTTTTAAATTCTTTACTGGAAGCATTGAAATGGTTGACCACCGTCTCTAGTGAATTTCCGAGTTTATTATGATATGTTTCGTATTTTTTGAGGTGTTCGGACAGCTCACCGACACGCTTCACAATATCTTTGGCCGTTTCTTCTATTTGCATAGCTTTGAGACCCTGTAAGACAGTCTGAAGATAGGCCAAGAAAGAGGTGGGCGAGACAATAATCACTTTATATTTGCCAGCCGCTCTTTGGATCAGATTTTCGGTATCTTCAACCACTGCTCCTATTTTGTTTATAAGCAAATCATAATAAATAGCCTCGTGCGGGATAAACATAAAGGCAAAATCCATAGTGCCTTCTGAGGGTTTGATATATTTTGATGTTTCGGTAATGCGTAGTTTAAGATCATTTATAAAGATCTTCTCCAGTCTCTCTTTTTCTATCGGGTCTTTGGCTTCTATCAGACGATTATAATTTTCAAGAGAAAATTTGGAATCGATCGGAATTATTTTGTCTTTGACAAATACTACCGCATCTACGATTTCGCCATTTCCAAATACATACTGCATTTGATATTGAGCCGGCGCCAAAACATTTTTTAAAAGTGTTTCCAAATAATATTCACCCAAAATCCCTCGCTGTTTTGGATTTTTTAAAATATCTTGCAAATTTTGAAGCTGATCAGCAAAAGAGATCACTTGTTTATTGGTCTCATCAAGCTTGGTCAAGCCTTGAGTCACATCACGAATAAGCTTGCTTGATTCTCTGAATTGATCTTTCATTGATTCATTTACTTGTTTGGTTGTTTCTCCTATTTTTCTATCCACGACTCGAGAGAGTTCGTTCATCTGCTCCAAAAGAAGCTTCATAGCACCATCGTCTGTTTTTGACTCTGTTTTTCTCTTAAGCAAAGCAAAAACGGCCACCAAAAGCCCAACCGCTAATATTATTAAGGCTACATTTTGCATATGGAAATTATATCAGAAATTTGGTAGACTTTCTTTATGCACAATCAAATTCAAGATCAAATTAAAGACGCGATGCGGGCTAAGGACGAGGTAAAACTTACTACCTTGCGTGGTGTTTTGGCTTCTTTTACAAATGAAGCAGTGGCTCTAAAACGAAAACCTCAAGACAGACTCTCAGACGAAGAGGCTACTGTAGTAATCCGCAGATTAGTTAAACAAAGGAAAGATTCCATTGAGCAATTTTTGAAAGGCGACCGTAAAGATCTAGCAGATAACGAAAAATCCGAACTCAAAATACTAGAAGAATTTTTGCCAGCTCAAATGTCAGAAGACAAAATAAGAGAAATTGTAATTAAGAAAAAATCAGAAATGGGAGAGGTAGACAAAAGTAAAATGGGCCAATTTATGGGTGCTGTTATGAAAGAATGTAAGGGAGAAGCTGATGGCACTTTGGTCAAAAAGATAGTTGAAGAAGTTTTAAATTAATTATTTTATACTGTCTTCAATTTTGTAATCCCCAACCCTTGTCCTTTTGATAGAAAGAGTGGTGGCCCCACAACCCAAAGTATTGCCTATATCGTTTACCAAACCGCGGATATAAGTGCCACTTGAGACATGAGCGCTAAACCTACCCAAAAAATAACTCCGGGGCGCACCCGAATTAAGTAAAATTTCTTTCCATAAAATCAAAATTTCATGCTGTCTGAAATCACCATTTACTTTTGAAATATCTGAAAGAAGCCTACCAAAAAGTTCTTTATTGTTTAGAGTTTCTAATTTATGAAATTGAATTTTATGTATAGTAATTTTTTTAGAAAACCCCACCCCACCCTCCCCTTGCTCAGGGGAGGGAAAACCCAAAGACCCTGACTCCACGCCTTCCCTCTCCTGAACAAGGAGAGGGCTACGCGAAGCGAGGGGTGAGGTTTTTTTATTGGCTATAATTTTAGAAGAATACGTTGGGTATTTCTGTTCTCTTTCTCCTTCATAAATTAACGCCACTTTCCTAATTTCATTTTCGAAAATGGTATTAGCATTTTCACCCTGAGCTTGTCGAATGGGCACTTTTTCTACTCTTACAATTTTACCAAGCACATCATAGGTGTCGGTAGCAAAGCCAAAAATAGAAATAAAATCATATTCCTTATCCAACCCCAAAAACTCCTCTTTCCTCTTTACGTCAATGCCACTAGCCATAAGCAAAACCCCTTCGGCCAAAGGGTCCAACCTCCCCAAATAGGTCATCTTCTCTCCCTTTAATTCTGGAGTTTTTCTGGCAAATCTTTGGATACATTCTAGTGGTGTCTCCCCCCGCTGTTTATAAAGATTGTAAATCATATTATCTAAACTTTATAATCTCTTAAAAAATTTTCTTTAAAATCAAAAAAATTTTCGTTTAAAATTGATTCTCTCATCTCTGCAACCAGAGAATTTATAAAATAAAGATTATGAATAGATGCTAAAGTAGCGGCCAACATTTCTTTGGAGCGAAAAAGGTGGGAAAGGTAGCAACAGGTATAATTTTTACAAGTATAACACTTGCACCCCTCTTCAATCGGCTCAAAAATATTTTTATACTTGGCGTTGTTGATATTTATTTTACCTCGTTTGGTATAGAGTGTGCCATTGCGCGCCATACGTGTCGCGGCGACACAGTCAAATGTGTCGCATCCGTTTTCAACACCAAAAATAATGTCAACAGGCTCTCCCACCCCCAAAAGATGCCTAGGTTTATCAGTTGGCAAAATTCCACTCACCCATTTGACCGCTGTCGCCATATCTTCTTTAACAAAGGAGCCTCCAATGCCAAAACCATCAAAATCCATCTCTCCTATCACCTTAGCGCTTTCTTTCCTCAAATCTTCATACCTGCCACCTTGGACTATGCCAAAGAGAGCTTGGGAAGAAACCCCACCCAAACCCTCCCCAAAGGGGAGGGCTTTAAGACCAACCTTTATACCCTCTAATACTTTTAAAATATTCTCTACTACCTCTTCGTTCTTAAATCTTAAAATATAAAAACCTAATTTATTTAAAAACTCTGTTCTGGATTTATCTTCTTCCTTTTGGTAATCATGGATATCTCCATCAACTTCAATTACTAATGATTTTTCTAGGCAAACAAAATCAACAATAAAATTTCCCACTATATGTTGTCTTCTAAAATGATATTTTGTTGAATTTTTTCTTAAATGTTGCCATAGCATATTTTCAGCGGGAGTAGGTTTTTCTCTCATTTCTAAAACTCTTTGTTGAAGATTTTTCCAAGTAACCGAATCTGTTGTGTGATAACCGAAAGTTCCCCTTTGGGCACCCTCCCCTTCGGGGAGGGTCGGGGTGGGGTGATTTTTTCTGTATTCAATCAAACACCTTTCTGCCCAACGATGAGTCCGCGCCAAAGCTTCCTTCAAATACTCCTTGGGTGCATGTGGTGAAGTACACTCATCAAAAGCAAAAATAATATCAGCTCCTAGGTCACTTTGAATTTGCATTGATTTTTCTGGAGTAAAAAAATGTTTGCTACCATCTATAATAGATTTAAATTCCACCCCATCTTCGGTAATCTTTGCTTTCTTATCTCGCTCTTCTCTATAAGCTTCGTCTATCTCTTCTTGTTTTGGAGACTCATTGCCAATAAATTTACTAAGCTTACTTCCATAAGCCACCCCCAAAGAAAAAGCTTGAAAACCGCCCGAGTCTGTCATAGTTGGACCTTGCCAATTCATAAACTTACCCAAGCCCCCCGCTTCTTTCACAATTTTTTCTCCGGGTTCTAAATAAAGATGATAGGTATTGGCCAAAACTATTTGCGACCCAGCCTCTTTGACCTGTTCGGGTGAGAGAGATTTGACCGTTGCTTTAGTACCGACAGCTACAAAGCTAGGTGTTTGTACCTCCCCATGTGGAGTAATTAAAACACCAGCTCGACCCAGTGACTTCGAGATTTTTTGCTCTATTTTAAACATTATAAATTACTGGATCAACTGAGGAGTCACATCAGTCGCATCCAAAAGCTCAATGGTAAATACCAAAGTAGAATTTGGGGGTATTGGTCCCGCTTGTTGTGACCCATAAGCAAGTTCTGGGGGTATTACAATAGTGCGCACCCCACCAACTTTCATACTAGTAAAGCCCTGTTCCCAGCCGGGAATAACCTCACCAGCCCCCAAAGTAAATTGAAAAGGAACACCGAAATCTTTTGAATTTTGAATAACCGTACCGTCAGAAAGAGAAAGTATATAATGGACCGAAATAAGTTGTCCTTGTCTAACCAAAGCGCCTTGCCCAACCACGATATCATTTATAATCACCCCGTTATTAGAAAAATTAGAAGCTACGGTCGCCGCCAAAGAATCGTCACTCATTGTATTTTTTTGAAATAAACTCATAATATCAGCGCCAAACAAAGTATAACCAACAAAAATGACTCCAACACTTACTGCAACCCATTCTTTTTTAGATAAATTTTTCATCTGATTTACTCTTAGTTTATAACCCTCACAATATAGCATATTGCCTTATTATTTAAAACCATTAAAATGTAGATATATGGACAACAATATTAAACCCTTAACTCTACTTGAAATAAGCGAGGCCGCTAGGAGGCGAGTTACTTTTATATCCAAAGAATTTGAAAATGGTTTTGAGTTTATAAAAAATTATCCTCGCTCTGTCACTTTTTTTGGTTCAGCCAGAATTAAAGAAGACGACCTGTATTACAAAAAAGCTGAAGGACTTGCGAGCAGAATTGTAAAAGAGCTTCATTATTCTGTTACCACCGGTGGCGGACCGGGCATAATGGAGGCCGCCAACCGTGGTGCTTTTGAAGCTGGTGGCAATTCCTTAGGACTGACGATTGACTTGCCCCACGAACAACTTACCAACCAATACTTAACCGATAAAGAAGACTTTCATTATTTTTTTAGCCGGAAGGTCTGTCTGGCGTTTAGTGCCGAAGCTTATATTTTCTTCCCAGGCGGTTTTGGCACCTTAGATGAATTTTTGGAAATCTTGACCCTAGTTCAAACTAATAAAATTCCTAAAGCTCCAATTATTTTAATTGGTACCTCTTTTTGGAATCATTTAGAACTTTTTTTTAGAGAAGTGCTTCTACAAAATATGTCAATTGAAGAAAATGATCTTTCTTTATACACCATAACCGACAATGAAGACGAAATTTTGGAAATCATAAAACGAGCGCCGATACGCATGGGTCTTAAATATGATGAAAATTTAGAAAAGGTAAAAACAAGTGATTCTTCTCAAAATGATCACGGACCTTTAAGTGGTCTTTTTAAAAAGATTAGTTGGTAAGTAAATTTTAAAATAAAAAGCCGAAAGGTCACTTTCAGCTTCGTATGTGTTCCATCCAAAAAACACAAAGACTCTCTTCCAATACTTTTTTTACTTTTTTTGTGAGTTTTTTGGGGCTCTTATAAAATCTTAATTCAGCTTTCCTTTCCCCCAAATGGTCAAAAATAGTGATGGTGATAATATCTGGGTGTTTTATGCCAACTCTCAAAAATTCAAACCCTCTACTTTTTGTTCCCTCATAAAAACTTATTCCCATTGGGTCAAGTCTGAAAATCTTGATCTGATATGTCTCTTCATCGGGGAAAGAGACAAGTTCAAAGTATTGAGACACACCAGCATGGACTAAAACATTTTCCAAGACTTTCCCCAATGACCGCCCAACCGTTACCTGCCACTCTTTTGGTGTCTGCCAAGATTGGTGCATTAAAGTCTCCTCTCCACCACCATCTTACAATAACCACACCAAAATACAATCTGATTTATGATTTGTTGGTAATTTAGTATCATAAGATGGAATTGAAATTATATAAAAATTAAAAACCCGCCAACCGAAGCAAGCAGGAATCCCTGTTGATACGGCGGCAGGTTGATCCAGATAAGTGCGCACTCCCCATTGTCATTTCTTTGGTGCGACACGCTCAATGCTGGGTACACAAACCTGTTTAAATTCGTGTGATGCTTCATCCAAGGAGGCAATAACATTACCCGAACTTCTCTCGTGAATTGCCCACTCAAATAATGCGAGAGCACTCTCTAGTAAATCAGCCTTCGTTCGAAGACCTGTCTGTGACATGAGAGTCTCGAGCTCTTTGATACGTTCTGGCCCGACTTCTAACTGAATCCTTGTTTTACTTATTCTAATTTTTTTAGACACTGTTGTTGAAACTCCTTCTGCTAAGAATATTATCATGTCTTATGTACAAAGTCAAATTTAATATAAATTTGACAGATTGAGACATTAAGTGTATTCTGTATTATAGACATTAATTAAATTAGAAATGGAGGCGATATCGATATGGAGCACTTTTATAGGGATGTGCCGGGATTGGGCAATGTGGCTGTGAGTCGCCACGCTCAAGAGCAAATGCAAAAAGGAGACATCTCTGAATCATTGTTTCAAAAGGTTTTACTCAGCCCGACAGGCTCAGACATCCCAGACGGCCAAGATGTCATCTGGCGAGAACGGGAAGGGATACGAATTGTCATCCTTATCGACCCGACACCCAATCGCGGAGCAAAGCTGGTTAAAACCGTGTACCGAGTGCAACAACAAGCATCGGCCCATCGCTGAGAACCCACCTACAGAGTGGGTCTTTTTATTGTGAAATTATTTGCACTTATTAAAGCCTTGGTGCTTCTACTGATTGCCCAGATTTTTTGCTGAAGACATACAGATACAAAATCTCCAAGATTCCAAGAGTATTTACTAAAAGCAAAACAACAAACCAACCCTTACTCCCCTCTTTAGCTGCTTTCCAAAGTGCCATCCCTTTCCAGACAAGTGTCCAGAGGACAACCAAGACTAGGAGTAACCCCGCTACCCCCATAAAACCAGAGGAGACAGGACCTGCATAAAAATTTTGCCAATCCATAATATTTAAATTAGTTAATAAACCATTATAATGATTTTATAACAATAAATAGTTAAAGAGCAAGGCTTGTTTGTTTATAATGAGGGAGTGAGATATCCACAACTGCTGGTTGACAAGAAATGTAGGCATGGTATAATGGTAGTAGAAATGGAGGTGAAGATGAAGATCCTTACATCTCACGTAAGTGGGATCGCAGATTTGATGCGACAGAGGATGGGATTTCATGAGGCATTCACGGAAGTAACCGGGGATTACTTTTGTGAATTTGAGATCGATGAAGCCAAAAAGCTTATCGGGGAAAGACTCGGTATCAGATCGGGGATCAGGCGCCGAAACAAAATGGTGCGACAAAGCGCCATAGAGCGAACCTCAAAACACCGAGCCGTGAGTATGGAAGAGCAGATGAAACTCATCGACACTCATCCTTACCCCGGCTAGCGTCCCACCAGAAAGTTTGGTGGACGCTTTTTTATTAGGCTATTTTATATTTTTCCATTACGAGCTTCTCTATCTCTTCGCGAGGTTTGCCGTATTTGAGATATGACATTTCTTTAAGTTTTTCTACCTGATTTATGTCCCCCGAGGGTGGTGGTGGCACTTCTATATTGAAGGGTTTGGCCGGTTTGCCATTTACCAGAAGTCTCAAGTAAGCATTATAATTGTCTATATTCATTAGGTCGTTACTAGAGAAAGTGGGTACAAATTGACTCTCCAAAGTCTCAGAATCTTCGGCTCCTACTCTGAAGGCGCATATGGAGCCGACGTTGCCAAAGACGGCATCGCTAATACCCTTTTCCAATTGAGCAATAAATTGGTGAGCAATGTTTAAAGAAAGTTTATATTTTCTGGCTTCAGATAAAATGGTGGAGATGGAGTCGGTAGTAATATTTTGAAACTCATCTATATATAGATAGAAAGGCGGAAAATCTTTGCCAAAACTATCCACCCTAGAAAGGGCGGCAATGAGTATCTTACCCACCAAAATAAGTCCTATTAAATTTGCATTGATATCCCCCAGCCTGCCTTTAGAAAGATTGACCAGAAGTATTTTTTTATTGTCCATAATATCGCGGAAATTAAAAGAAGATTTTTCTTGAGCAATAACTGGTCGCATAATATCGTTTGCCAAAAAGACATCAAATTTGTTGGTAACATACTGTACATAGTTGGACAAACCTTGCTCGCCGGTCGTCTTTTCGGCATTGACCCAAAACTGCTTCACCAGAGGATTTTTACATTTAGATATTTTGAGGTCTCTGTAAGCTTTGTTTGACAGCACCCGCGACATATCAACTAGAGTATTACCTGAACTTGGATCGTCCATCACCAAAAGCGCCGAGTTTCTAAAATATTGTTCAAAAGCTGGACCCATTGATTCTGGGACATTGCCATATAATTTTCTAAAAATACTAAAAAGCTCATTGACCACAAAAGTTTTTTGCTCTGGGAAATTTTCATCATATTCAAGCATATTTAAAGCCGAGGGCCTCGCGGTATATGCCGGATCAAAATAGATGACATCTTCGAAACGCTCGGGTGGCACATTGGCCAAAACAGATTGCAGGTCAGAGCCGTGAGGGTCGATCATACAAACACCGTGACCCATTTGCATATCTTGAATAATCATCTCTTTAAGCAGAGTCGTCTTACCAGTACCAGTCTGTCCGATACAATAGAAGTGCCTCAGCCTATCATCAGCAGTTATTTTTATCTCTGTCTTCTCATTACGGTGGTTGTTTACACCAAGCAGTATCCCCTCCTTGCCAATATCGAGTGGCGCCGGAGCAGTAGCCGATCTAGATTGGCGCAGGCCCTCGGAAGCGCTCAAAGCTTTGGTGTGGAAATGCATGATTGAAGTCACTTCTCGCAAGTTCATCGGCAAAGCAGAAGAGTCATCAAAAATACGAAAACTAAAATTTTTGACTAAGTTTCGCAAATCACCCTTTTCTGCCTTTTTCCATTCAAAAGCATTGCCCAAAGTATTATCAAACTGATTGAAACTCGATTTTAAGCTGTTTAAGATTTCTTCGGCTTCCTCTTTAGTATTTGAAGATGTAAGAAGGCGCAAGTTGCACCTAACGATTGGCGCTGTTATTTTTTTGTTTATTTCGGCTACAGCACCTTCATCGATGCCTTCTCTTTTTTTATCTAAATCATCTTTCTTTCCAGACTTTGAAGACGAGAAGAATACATCTTTAAAGGTGTGTAAAATTTCTTCCGAAACACCATCGGGGATATCGATGGCCTCTTTGAGTGGTGTGCCCTTTTGGTGTTTACCTAAAGCGCTTTTATATTTTTTGACATATTTGTCTCCCGAGGGTGACCAAATGAGTTGGATAGCCGCCCCTTCCCCATCTCTGTTTACTTTTGAAAAACCAGAAAGTATCACATTGAGCGGATCGTGGATAAAGCTTTCATAAGTTTTGATAGGGTAAATTGGGTTTTTGGAAAAAGAGGCAAAAGCGCCAGAAGTCACACCTTTTTCATTGAAAATATTGTAGTCATCTGGTTTTTCGGTGATTTTAGCATTGTGAAAAATAGAGAGAATTTGTTTTTCAAAAAGACTTTTGCGCAAAGACGGTACCGCCACATAAAAAATTATTTCTTGAGAAAAATTGGCGTTAGCTATCTCTAAAGATATCCAATTTTCCTCTTGCTTACTGCTGTCCGAGATAGAGAGCATGCCAGCATAAAATTGCTCCATTCCGGAGATCACTTCTTCTAAAGTATTTTTAACACCGCTCTTATCATTTTCTTCCGGTATTAAAATTTCATAAAGAGACATATTTAAACCTTTGGAAATTTTCTCTTTAATATTTATACCGGGGAGAGTAGCACCTTCTTTCAAATACTCAGCAATAAAACGATGGAAATCATCGGTAATATGGAAATTACCCATTTTTTCTACTACCGAGAGAGCGTTTTTGATGCCCTTTTCTTTGGCCAAATTTACCAGTTCATTTATTTGTTTGTCGTGCTCTTCGGGAGAAAGTTTGAGTACGATTTTGTCTATTTCTTCTTTTTTTATTTCATATTCAGGATGGAGCGCTGAAGTGGTGGGAGCCGTCTTGTATTCTGTGATAGCCTCTTTGGCTGGTGTTAAAAAATCTTTTTTTAAACCAATGTTTTCTAAATTCTTTTCTTTTTCGGCAATCAATTTGCGTAAATGAGAGATCTCATCTTCTCTATTTTTAAAAGGTTCTTTTGGCAATGGGAATTTATATTCCATACCCGTTTATTATAGCAAATTTTTTTGAGAAGGTGACCTTTAAACTGTCCCCTGCTCCAAAAGGTCACCTTCAAAGTTTTATCCCATCTTTTCAGACCCCACCCCGTTCCGCTAAAGCGGAACTGCCCCTCACCTTGTCTAAGGTAAGGGGCAAAATAATTAGTCCCGATTTATTTTTATTTACATCTGAGGAGCAGAAGATTTTGGTTTCAAAGCGAGGAGAGCCGAGAGACCAACTAGAATGTAGATAATTCTTGAAACAACGGCTTCTTGTCCACCAAACAAATTACCTATATCCCAACCCAATAGACCAACTAGGAGCCAATTGAGGCCTCCAATAATGAGGAGCCAGTGTGCTAATTTACCCATTTGATTTAATTTTTAATATTTATTAAGTTTACTCGACCATTTATTCACACCAAAATTATACAACGTAATTTTTTGAAATAAAATAGAGGGTGTGTATAATAATAATTAAAAAAACTAACAGAAAGCAATACTATCTATTTGTAGCGATTAATCGCTACAAGTTTAAAAAATTTGTATAAATGGATTTTAGTGTTATTATTTTTACTTGAGGCGCTATCGTCTAATGGTTAGGACACAGCCTTCTCAAGGCTGGAATCGGGGTCCGATCCCCCGTAGCGTCACAAGTGTTTTAGGCACACATTTGCAATTATTTAAATATCGTGCATAATAATAATCAGCCAACGAAGGGTCCTGTTTTGCAGGATACTACGGGTCATAATCGCTGGATGTTGAGGTACCGATCCCACTATCCTCAGCACGAAAGGAGTGGTGCCCTTTCGTTGAGTCAGTCACTAAGGCTACCCGGGGTGCACGTAGCAGAGCACCCTGGAAGCCTTTTTTTATTGTGGTTTAGTACTGAGATCTTCCGGCCGATCAGGAGGGATTTGGTAATAATTTATAAGAAATTTGGTAATGTTTAAAAATGGGTCGGTTAGAGTCTCAGAAGCATAGCGAACATCTTTGGGATAAATATGAAAAAGAAAAACTAAAAACTTAGGCTTATAAGCTGGGAAATATCCAAAGAAAGAATGCAAATACTTGCCTTCTACATAGCCCGCCCTGCCTTCATCTGTCATCTGGGCAGTACCAGTTTTGGCCGCCACCGAGTAGCCCGGTATTTTGGCGGTACCGCCCCGCAAAGCTTTGTCGACGACCCCCACCAACATTCGAGTAATCTCTTCTGAAGTCTCTTTTTTGATCACCTGTTTACCCGGAGCAAAAGAGACTTTTTTTGAAAGACCTGTTTCGTATTCTATTTTTTTAACTAAGTGGGGAGTGATGAGTACTCCACCATTGGCCAAACTCGAGAGAGCCCTGACGGTAGCGATAGGGGTAAAAGCCACTCCTTGACCATAAGAGGCGGTGACAATTTCAATATCTCTTTTGCTATCTAGGTTGTTGGTGAGACCAATACCTTCATTTGGCAGATCAATACCAGTTTCTGTGCCAACGCTAAAATTTTTCATATAATCTCTAAATTTTTCATTGCCCATTTTCATCGCCACAAAGGCAGCGCCTGTGTTTAAAGATTGATTTAAGACTTCTTGCATACTAACCGTGCCCCTACCTTTATTGTCATAGTTTGAAATACGCTTGTTGTTTAAAAATAAAAAGCCGGCATCGTAATAAGTGCTAGTTGCCGAAACTGTACCCAAGTCAATACCAGACGCCATAGTGAGAGGTTTTATGATAGAACCCATTTCGTATCTATTTTCCACTAAGGGATTATTGAAAAGACTGACATCACTTTCTTTAAAATTGTTTAAATCAAAAGACGGGTTCCAAGCCATCGCCACAATCTCTCCATTCATTGGATTTATGATTATGCCACCCGCCCCATTGCTTCCCCACTTTTCCCTGACATTTTTCAGTTCATCTTCAAGGAAAAGCTCCACTGCCGGTTCAATAGAAGTGATGATATTACCTTCCTCTTGTGGATACTGCGACAGGGATTCTTTAACATTAGAAAAAAATTCAGCAAAAAAATTGTTATAAGCTTTGGAAGGATCTTTTTTTAAAATATCTTCATAGTATCTTTCCAACCCATACCGACCAGCCAATTCGTCTTCGTTGTAGGCCACAAAACCGATAATGCTAGAGGCCAATTTGCCCCCAGGATAGAAACGCCATTTATCGGTTGCAATGGTAACACCATAAATATTTAAAGCTTTTATTTTGTCAGCTGTTTCTGTATTTAAATGTTTTGCAATTTCTTCATAAGAGTCGGTCTTCTTTGAAGTTTTGGTGATAAACTCTTCTTTGTCCAAGACCAAAACCTTACTCAAATTTTTATAAATCTCTTCTGGATCTTTTATTATTTTAGGATTTATGGCAACAGTAAAACCAGACCTAGAAACTGCCGCTGGTATCACTTCTCCATCTTTGCTTTCAAAATAAATATCTCCCCTATCATAAGAAATAGTATTTTCGTTTATATTTTGTCTCTCGGCGAGAGTTGTGAAGGACTTACCATGTACTATTTGCACAAAATACAAACGAATAGACATGATGAGCGCCACCATGATTATAATAATGGATAAAAAACGAATCCTGCCGGTCATTTATTTATTTTAATCTATTTTAAGAGAAAGAGTAGTCTTTTTAGCAGACTTCATTATAAAAATAGGATTTTCTACTTCCACAAAACCCAAACTTAGCGTCTTTTCCATATTCATGGTGTTTTCTATTGAAAGACGTTTTGATTCCATTTCGCTTACTGTCACACTTAAAGACTGCTTCTTGTCTTTTGTTTTCTCTAAGATAGTTAGGTTGCGGACAGCCAGATTGGCAAAATATATATAAGAAAAAGCGAGAGCAAAGATAAAAAAAGCTAGCGCATAATTGGTGATCTTGTGCATCACTAGAGACTTGGTTTTTTGTTTTATAATATCGGCCATTTTTATTTATATTGAAATTTTTTGAAGTATTTATGCTGAGATTTTTTGAAGTATTCTTAGTTTGGCACTTCTAGATCTTGGGTTGTTACCTATCTCTTCCTCACTTGGTACAATTGGCTTTTTGTTTAGAAGTTTTCCTCTATTCATGGCCACTTGCTGTTTGAAGAAGTTTTTAACTATTCTGTCTTCCAAGCTATGAAATGAGATCACGGCCATCTTGCCCCCTTCTTTCAAAATCTCAAACCCCTTTTCCAAACCTCCCCTGAGAGCCTGAAGTTCGTCATTGACGGCTATTCTTATGGCTTGGAAAGTCCTGGTGGCTGGGTGAATCCTCCCAAAGCGATAAAATATCGGTACCGAAGCTTTTACCACCTCTGCCAACTCCTTTGAGGTTTCAATCGGTTTCTCTCCTCTTGCCTCTACTATAGCTTTAGCAATTCTTCTGGCGTACCTTTCTTCACCGTATCCGTAAATAACGTCGGCCAGATTTTCTTCACCCCAGACATTTACCACATCATAAGCAGTAGTTTCGTCTAGAGTAGCTTTGCTAGCGAAAGTCATAATGAGAGGTTCATCTTTTTGGAAACTAAAGCCTCTACCCCCTTCGTCAAACTGGTCAGTGCTCCAACCAAGATCAAATAAGATTTTTGTTGGATTTTTGATGTCCAAAATTTCAGGAGCTTTATCAATATTTCTAAAATTGAGCACCCTAAGTTTCGGCTTGGCTCCGGAAAGAGCTAACTTCTCTTCAGTTATTGTTATAGACATGAGATCGGCATCAATGCCGGTAAGAGTTACTCTTCCTTGCATCCTTTGCCAGACCTCTTCCATGTGGCCACCACTCCCGACGGTCGCATCCAAATAGATATCACCGTCTTCCAGAGAGAGTCCGTCTATAGCTTCTTTTAAAAGAACACTTACATGAGCCATCGTGGTGGATCACATTATGCCTAGACCTGATAATTTTTCTGCCAGACCATCGGCACTTTTTTCTACTTGTCTCTTATAATCGGTCCACGATTTCTCGTTCCATATTTCCAATCGATTTTGCACCCCTATCAAAACTACTTTAGTTTTGAGATTAGCGCGCTCCCTTAGGAAATCCGGAACCAAAATTCGTCCGATATTATCTACCTCAACCTCACTTGCTCCACCAAACATATATCTTCCAAAACTACGCATATCAGAAGAAAGTATTGATGAATTCTCCGATAGTTTGCCTGCAATCTTTTCCCATTCTTTGACGGTGAAGGCAAACAAACACTGATCCAACCCCGGAGTAATCACAATCTTTTTGCCCATAAGAGATCTAAACTTAGATGGCAGAGAAACTCTGTTCTTGTCATCTATAGTGTGTGTATATTCTCCTATGAGCATCTGATTGATTTTTACCACCTAAAATACTTATCCACTTTTTCCCACTTGGTTCCATCTTATACCACCTCATTATGTTCGTCTACCACTTTGACCTGTGGATAAGTGGATAACTAAAAACAGCCCGGATTTAGGCTATTTTTCTTCCTTTTGTAGCGATTAATCGCTACATTTTATATTAAATATTTAATAACTTCAAAACTTTTTCGCGATCAACCGCCCAGAGGAAAGTAGAAAGTCTAGGACCAGCATCACGACCGATAAGGAGGTTGTAGATGTGTTTGAAAAATTCTTTTTGAGCCGGCGCATTTTCTTTATCAGTTTTAGTCGGATCTTTAGGAATAGAATAAACCAAAAGCTCTAGCTCCTTAATAGAGGAATATTCTTTGGTTAATTCTTTTTTTAATTTTTTTATTTGCTCTTTAGTTTTTTCATCCAAAGTGACAATATAAGATACATTAATAACATCCAACAATTTTATGACTTCCTCTGGATTATATTTTTCTAGCCAATTTTTAGCACGAGGTAATCTAACTTGAATCGATTTTTCATCATAATTGACGCCTAAATCAGAAATTAAATGTTTTATTTTTTCTTCATTCCATTGAGTGATCTGGCCTAAAGCCACTGCCTGCTTAAAAGGAATGGGATTATTATATTTTGGATTTTTACTCAATTTGAGAGCCATACTTTCCTCTGGTAAACTTACCCCTTTATCAAACTCATCATACTGTCGATAAATTTCGGTATCAAAAGCCAAACTAAAAGCTTGACTCGGATTTTTCCGCATATAAAGCCATTTTAAAAGTGTCGGCTCATATATTTCCAAAAGTTCAGTCGGAGAAATGGCATTACCTTTAGAACCAGACATCTTTACTCCGCCACCTTGAATGCCGACAAATTTATATTCAGCAAAAATTGGCTCCTTAATACCAAAAATCTCTTTAGCAATAACACTAGAAACATCGAAACTGCCACCCGGTGAAGCATGATCATGGCCACCAGGTTCAAAAACAATGTTTTCAACCCCCCATCTCATCGGCCAGTCAACTTTCCATGCCAGTTTGACAATTCTATCTCTTGATAAATCTATAGTTTCAGTTTTATTACTTTCTATACAATGATAAGTGATAGAACTTTTCCCATCAAAAGAAAGTACTTTAGTTGAGTCTTTACCGGTAAAATGGGAATAAACTGAAATCGGATAATAATTTTCTATATATTCAGCTTCCACTATTCCTCCTTCTTGTTTGCCTTTTTCAGTCATTAAAGATAGTAAAATTTTGGCAATTTCTTTTCTTTTTTTTAAGGCCAAAAAAATAAATTCGTCATATCGGCCACTTTTATATTCATCAGTTTGATATCTGTATTCAAGATCAATACTTAATTCTTTCATAGCTTCTTCAAAGGGTTTTTGAAAATATTCTGCATAAGAACTGTATCCCTCCTTGGGACTTGGGATCGCCGAGAGAGGCATACCAATATATTGGCTAAAATTTTCTGGAACACCTGCCGGCACCTTACGAAGACGATCAAAATTGTCCCAAGAAAAAATAAATTTAGCGTTGAGTCCTTGAGATTTTAGTTGTAGATAAACGGCGTAAGAGGTTATCACATCTCTAAAGTTGCCAAAATGAACCACTCCGGAAGGACTAATGCCGGCAGCAGTGGTATAAGTCGGAGAGTTGGGAAATATTTTTTTTACTTGTTGCGCCACCGTTTCACTCCAATGTTCTCCTGGTTTACTTTCTTTTTCTATATCTAGTCTCACTCGATTATTTTATCTCAATTATTTTATAAGTGATAGGGCCAGAGGGTGCATTGTAGGTAAAAGAGTCACCTTTTTTCTTACTCATCACCGCCTCACCAAAAGGAGAGTGCACCGAGATTTTATTAGAGGAAAGATCCGACTCTTCGCCACCAACAATAGTATAAATTTTATGATCTTTGTCTCCATTTTTAGCTACAGTCACCACCGAGCCAACAACAACAGCTTCGTTTCCATGTGAAGAAACAATGGTAGCATTTTTAAGAATGGATTCTACTTTTTGAATTCTATCTTCTACCACCCCCTGCATATCACGCACCTCGTGATATTCGGCATTTTCTGACAAATCACCCAAAGACTTGGTATATTCCAGTTGTTCGGCAACTTCTTTACGCTTAACTTTTTTGAGATATTCAAGTTCATCTCCAAGCGCCTTAAATTTTTCTTTTGTTAAATATTCTTTTTCTTCCATGTTTTAAAAATTAAAATAGTATGCTCTATTGTAGACTATTTGAGCCAAAAGTCAATCTTTTAACTCTATTGATTTTTAGATGATTTATATTGATTTAATATTTCAGAGTTGAAAGAATAGGTAGTATTTTTTTGGTTTTCAAATCTTCCTTCTGCAAATTTTATAAGTCTTTCCACCAAATCAATATTTGAGACCCCGCTCTTCTTCCAGTTGTGCTGATATATGCTTCCGGGCAAAGTATTTACCTCATTTACAAAAACCTGATTCAAGACACTATCAATAAGAAAGTCTACTCGTGCAATACCGGAACAGCCCAAAATTTTATATGTTTTTTCTCCCAATTCTTTTACTTTTTCTGCAAGAGATGGCTCAATGTTTGCTGGTATCTCACTATAATTATTATTTACTCCTCCAACTTTTTTACTACCAGAAAGATACTTGTCCTGAAAATCAAAAAACTCTGTCTTGTTCAGTGGTCTTTCAATACTGGCTAATATTGGTTCGTCATTGCCCATTATAGGTAAAGTAACTTCTACTAGATTCTCTACTCCTTCTTCTACAAGCACCTTCTCATCATAGTGTAGAGCAACTTCTATTGCGTTGATTAAATTTTTTTCTTGATCAGCTAACGGATTTATTTTTGTAATTCCTATACTAGAACCCAAGTGTACTGGTTTTATAAACAGAGGATACCTGAGATTTTTTATTTTGTGTAAATATCCTTCTCTTTTTGACTCCCAATCTTCTTTTGTAAACCAGACATCACTTACTACCGGCACACCCTCCGCTTTCAGAATCTGCTTTGTAAGCACCTTGTCCATTGCAACAGCAGAGGCAAAAAGATCACAACCAACAAAGGGAACATTTGCCATTCGGAGTAAACCCATAAGAGAACCGTCTTCTCCGTATGTACCGTGCATTGCAGGGAAAACAATATCTATATTAATCTTCTTACTACCCAAAGATCCAGGAATCATTATTTGCAGGCCATTATTTAGATCCAACTGAAGCTTTTTTAATTTCTTTAATTTTTCTTCCAGATCATTTCGGAAAAAGTTTATATCGTTCATAGCTGGGTCGGAATACCAGCTTCCATCTTTGCCAATATAAATCGGTACGACATTATACTTGCCCGTAGCAAGTAGTGAGTCAATTATTGGATTGTGAGCAGTAATAATGGAGACCTCATGCTCCACACTCCTCCCCCCAAATACCACCCCAATAGTCTTTTTCATACCCCACATATTACCACAACTTTATGAGTAATTATCTGGCCAGTCGTTTTGGTATAAGAGCAGATCGTTGTTTATGGTGCGCTTGGGGAGAGAAGAGAAACACTCTAAGCTAGACTCAAACCAAATTACTTCACCTTTAAAATTATTTTCTTTGAGTCCGGCTTCTATAAACGGAGTTACAGAATTCCTGATTAGTACAACCTTCTCTATTCCAGTATTTGCAAGTTCTTTTCCTATTTCTCTGTGTACTTCTTCTGTCTTTCTACCCATCTCAACAAGACCTGGAGTTATAAAAAACCTTCTTTTATCTTTAATTTCTTTTAGAAATTCTATAGCAACTTTTACCCCATCGGGATTGCCGTTGTAACTATCGTCTATCACAAGCACTCCTCCGGCATCTTCTCTGGGCTCCATCCTATGTTTAAAAGGTTTGGTATTTTTCAAACCTAATTCTATCTTTTCCAATTTGATACCCAAACTTTGCGCAATATGAGAAGCAACGGCAAGAGGCCCTATCTGATGCAATCCCAAAAGTTTAGACCTTACTACTACTCCTTCTTCTTTGTTATTTTTTAATATAAAGCTCGTACCAGAGAGATTTGTTTCTGCCCCCTCTACTTTCCAATTACCACCACCCTCCTCTATGCCACCATGTCCATAATAGATAACTTTGGGAAACGGTTTATTTTCATTTTTAATATGAGCCGCCGACTCAGATGCACTCCTACTTTCTTTGTTGACATACACTTTCGTACCCTCTTTTTTTGAAAGAAAATCTGCTAGTTCAAAAATAGTCTTAGCCGTTCTTTCTATATTTTTAAATTTATCCAGATGGGCTTCGTTTACTCCAGTGATAACCCCTATATCTGGACTTATTATCTCGCAAAGTTTTTTAATATCTCCCTCATAATATTCACCCATCTCAAAAATTAAAATCTCTTCATCCCCATCTAAACTTTCGACAAATCTGGCTATACCCAGTGGTGTGTTTTTATTATCTGGAGTGGCTGCTACGTTTTTACTTCCTTCCAAAACAGTCTTAATGATTTCTTTCATGGTAGTCTTTCCAAAAGATCCCGCTATGCCAATTTTCAACGCTTTGTGATTTTGAAGTTTTTCTTTTGCTTTATTTATAATTATCCTTTCAATTGGTCTCTGGACGGAATTCAAGAGAAAAGTGCAGAGCGAGAGCAAATACAAAGTAAGATACGGGGCAAATAAAAAGATAACAAGGAAAACAAGAAGACTCCTCACTCCTTCAAAAAACCACAAAGAAGCAATCGCAATAGCAAAAGAAAGTATAAAAAGATTCCAAGCAATAGCATACAAAAGACTCGCTTTGATTGTTTTTACAAGCGTTTTCCTCTCTTCTACTTTAGCAAAATCTTTTACTCGCCTAAACCAGTCTAAAAATTCGACAATGTTATATTCACTCGCCTGAAGCATATAGACCAAACTCCTTGGATATTTAAGGCTATATTTTGATAAAAACTTTTTCATTTCAATATTATCCCACAAATTTGGAAATTTTTTCTGCTACTTCTTCTGATTTTTCTATATGAATAAAATGTCCAGAGTCTTTTATAACTTCTAGTTTGGAATTAGCGATGAGAGAGTGTAAGAGTTTCCCATCTTTGAGTGGAGTCGCCATATCTTTTTCTCCCCAAATAAATAGCGTCTCTTTTTTTATTTTTTTTGCAAAAGTGGCCAAATCTTCTTCCACCACCGCCTTAAAAATCTCTTTCAAATTACCAGATTCAAGGTAGTCGCTACCGATAATTTTATAAAATTTATTTTTTAATTTTCTACGCACAAATATAAGTGGTGGAATAAAAGAGACTACGTCTCCAATCTTGGCGAGAAGTTGAAATATTTTCTTCCTAAATACATCTACCTTTACTCCGGCAGCTGCCACCAAAACCAATTTCCCCGCTTCTAATTTATTTTCCCCAACTCCTTTTATAATAATCCTGCCACCAAATGAATGTCCTAAAAGTACCTCTGGTTTTATTTCTAATTTTAAAATAAAATCTTTTACAAAATCTACATAATCATTAAGTTTCCAAGTCTTTAGGGGCATTTCTGTTCCTCCAAATCCCGGTAAGTCTAGCCTTACTACCCTATAATTATTTTTTAAAATTTCTGTTATTTTATCAAAGTCAGACATATCTCTCCACCACCCATGCAACATCAAAATAGTCTTACCTTCCCGCCCAGCTTCACCATTCGGGTAAACATCTTCATATTCTGTAACCAAATTATTTATCAAAATTTTCATAATTTATAATTATACTTTATTCATTTTTTAAATATTCAGGAGTATTTATGGCCATCCAATCTAATAACTGTCTCATAACATAAGTGGCGCCAGTAAGATTTTTGACGGGACCTCTCTCCATCACCACTACAAAAGCATATTTTGGTTTTTCATAAGGGAAAAAACCAATCACCCAAGAATTGACAAATTGCTTCCTTGCGCCAAGTTCGGCAGTACCGGTTTTACCAGCTATTTGCACAACACCTATGTTTAATCCTGCAGCGGTACCTTCTAGGACAGATCGCCGCATCCCCTCTCTGGGTATTTGAAAACTTTCTAGTGAACCTTTTATTTTTGTACCCGCCACTGTCGTACTAGTGGAAGTAAAAAGTATTGAAGGTGTAATTAAGTTGCCTCCATTTGCCAAGGCGGCAGTAGCGACCACCACTTGTATTGGGCTGATTTGCATTCCATATTGACCAATGGCGGTATTATAAGTGTCTCCCAATCGCCATATCTCCCCATCAAAAGTTTCTGCTTTCCAATCCGGATCTGGGATGACACCAATCGCTTCTTTTTGAGTATCAAAGCCTGTCTTTTTGGTAAAACCAAACATCTCCAAATATTTCTTGATATTTAAAATACCCAAACCTTTTTGACTTCCAAAGCCACCACCTATTTCATAAAAATAAACATCCGAAGAAACAGCAATTGCCCTTCTCATATCTACCGCCCCATGAGCTTTCCAGTCTTTAAAAATGGAAGGTTTGTCTGGATTATAAGGATTAGGTATTTCGATTTTGCCGGTACTTATTATTTCTTTCTCTGGAGAAATAATTTTTTCTTCTAAAGCAGCAAAGGCCAAAAATGGTTTAATGATCGAACCCGGCGTATAAAGTCCGGAAAGACTTCTATTTAAAAATGGGTTATCTGGATCTTTATAATAATCCTCTATTTTTTGGACATCTACTCCTTCGGTCATCACTTCCGAACTATACTCGGGGAAACTCACCATAGAAAGCACTTCTCCAGAATTAACATCCATAATTATCCCCGCCCCACCTTGAAATCCTACCGAGCCAGACAAATTTTGAATTATGCTAAAAAATTTACTCTGTACCCTACTATCAATCGAGAGGACCGCACTTTCTCCACTTTTGGGTGATTCAATAACGCTGCCAGAAATGACTTCTCCATCTACTGAAGTTTCTATAAGTTTTAAACCATTTTTACCAAAAAGAATTTCATTTAAATAAAGTTCTGCTCCATCTTTGGGCAAAAATTCTTCTTCATAATAAAACCCCGCCCTATCTTTGGCTGGATATTTTATAAATCCCAAGAGATTGGAGAAGCCAACATTTTTTATATATTTACGCAAAGGATAATCATTTTCTACTTCTGATTTTTGATTCCAAGCCAAAGGTTCTCCCTCTCGACTATAAATGGCACCTCGGGGAGCCACTATTAAAATTTGCTTTAACTTGTTGTTTTCGCTCTTATTTTTATAAAAAGATCCGTGGACGATTTGTAAAGAGCCCAATTTTATCAAAAAGATAACAACCACCGAAATACAAATTAAATTAAAAATCGAAAAGGCTTTACTAGAAATAGGTTTTTCTAATCTACCTTCAAATTGATAAATATCAAATTCTGGTAAGTTTTTTGAATCAAGAAAAATTTCATCCGGAGCAATATCCTCATAGCCCCTTCTTTTCCACTTATTTAGTGTTCTTTTTAAAATTCCAAGCATATTAATTTTATATAGTTTTTTGCCAATGGACTTTCTTATTTAAAAATAAGGCCAAAATAATTAAAATTAGAGAAAATAGAGTGAGTAAATGTTTGGCAAAAAAACCATCTCCAAAATAATAAAGAAAATCAAGCAAAAAACCAACTACTACAATTTCAAATGGCAATTTAATAAGATAAACCGAAAGTAGCGCCATTGGTATAAAAAGCCACCAACTAAAAATAACTGGAACAAAAATAATTGTTAAAAAATACAAAACTCTATTCATTGATGCGGGGTTCTATAAAAACCATATTTATTTTAGAGATACTCACTGGCAAAGACATCAAAATATTTTTAAAACCGGACGATTGGTCTTCTTCGACTATCCCAACAACAGCCGCCAAATAAGTGAAGACGCCGGAAAGCATTATTTTGTCTCCAACGATAATATCAAAATCAATGGGCACCTTCATGCCCATACTGCCACCACCCGTTCCTTTGATTTCCAGAGATTCTTCTGTCCTATCTACAAATCCATAAGAAACAAGGTCAGCAAAAGAGGTGAGAGAGGCGATTGATTTATTTTTGGATGTTTCAACAATTTTACCAATGAGCACCCTTTCACCAATAAGTACCAGATCCCCCTCTTTTACACCATCACTAATACCTTTATCTAAAAATAAAGAGTCCATCGGTATTTGAGGAGATCTGGCTATGATACTCGCAACAATAAAATTTTCTGCTGGCTTTATTTTTAGAGTCTCGCGTAACTTTTGATTTTCGTATTTTATTGATTCATAGTCAATCAAATCAAGATAGTCTTTTTCTACTTTATCTCTAAGGTCTTTGTTCTCTTCTATCAATTTATCTTTACTAGAAAAAACCTTTGATACTTGACCAATATTTTTATAAAAATAATCCCCACCTTTTAAAAAAACAGTAAAAAAATCAAGAGCTAAAGAACGCGCTGAAATAGAAAAGTTAAATACTAAAACAAATATCAAAATTAATAAAAATATTGTAAGTATTTTTAAAAAATTTCTACCAAATGAGCTGTGTTTAGTGTGTTTTATTTGAAATGTCATTTTCATCAGCTATTAAAACCTCTCTAAATTGTTCAAGTTTTTCCAAAATTATACCAGTACCACGAACAACACAGGTCAAAGGGTCATCGGCAATATAAACTGGTATTTTTATTTCTCTTTCCAAAACTTTAGCAAACCCCTTTATAAGAGCCCCTCCGCCAGCCAAATGAATACCACGATGCATAATATCAGAAAGTATTTCTGGTGGAGTGATTTCCAACACTTCTTTGGTAGCTTCTACCAACCTCTCGATCGAATGTGACACCGCATCTCTCATATCAGAGTCAGTGACCACAACCTCTCGTGGCAATCCGGTTATTAGATCTCGCCCCCTAGCTTCTGTCTCTAATGGATCCTCTTCTGGTAAGAGTGAACATATTGCTATTTTTATATTTTCAGCAGTCTTTTCTCCGATTACTATTTTGAATTCACTTCTTATGTAGGCGGCAATGTCATTACTTAATTTATCACCCGCTATGCGGACATTTTTAGAACTAATAACTCCACTTAAAGAAATAACTGCAATGTCTGCCGTGCCTCCGCCCATATCGATTACCATATTACCTGTTGGTTCATTTATCGGTAAATGCATCCCTATAGCAGCTGCCATTGGCTCTTCTACTATATGCACTTCACTTGCTCCTGCATTTTTGGTAGCGTCACGGACTGCTCTAGTTTCTACATTGGTTATACCGGAAGGCACTCCTACCACTACCCTAGGTCCCAATATTTTTTTTGACACTGATTGGGCTTTGTTTAAAAGATAGTGAAGCATTTCTTCTGTCACTTCGAAATCAGATATAACCCCATCAACAATGGGTCGCACTGCAACAATATGTGGCGGTGTTCGACCAAGCATATTTTTAGCTTCCGTCCCAACAGCGACTACTTGTCCTGTTTTTTGATTGACCGCCACCACTGAAGGTTCGTTTAAAATAATACCTTTATCACGAACATAAACAAGCATGTTGGCCGTCCCTAAATCAATACCTATATCATTGCGCAAAACACGTTTCCACTCTTCCAATTTCTCTTTGAACATAGAGATAATCTAGCACAAATCCTGGAGTTCGTCTTCTTTAATCATTTTAATTTCACCAGTTTTCCTATTTTTTAGTTCTAGTTTTCCCTCTAACAAATTTTTCTCGCTCACTATCACTTGATAAGGAATACCGATTAGATCTGCATCTGCAAATTTCTCCCCCGCTCGCGCGTCCCTGTCGTCATACAAAACGTTTGCTTCACCCATTTTTTTATAAATTTTTTCTGCTTTTTCTTTCACTTCCGGTTTGCCACTAAGAATTTCAATCAAATGCAATTTGAATGGTGCCACAAACTCTGGCCAAACAATACCCTTATCATCAGCAAATACCTCAACCAACACTCCCAAGAGTCTTGTTATACCAATACCATAAGAACTCAGGTGTACTGGTTTTTTAACTCCATCCTTATCACTAAAATAAAGTCCCATCTGTTCACATTTACCTGTCCCGAAATTAAATATATTTCCAACTTCTGCTGCTTTCTTTTCTCCAAAATCTTCTAGAACCATCCCCATTTTTTCTACTGTTTCCTTGTTGTAAATTTCTTTATTTACAGCAACTTTTTTTTCTTTATTTATATAAATAATATCTTCGCCCGTCTCACAAATAGTTTGGAATTCATGACTAAATTTATCTGTGAAAAAACCACCCGACGCTGAAGTAATGAATGTGATATCTCCAAGTCCAATTCGTTTAAATACATTCATGTAGGCATTGGTTGATTTTTTATAGAAATCCATATTATCTTCATCAGTAGCACAGAAAGCATACATATCTTTCATCAAAAATTCTCTACATCTTATAATGCCACTTTTGGCCCTTACTTCATTTCTTAATTTATTTTGAAACTGATGAACATATCTTGGCAAATCATTATAACTAGCAATAAAAGATTTCATCATCTCTGTAATGGGCTCTTCATGAGACCAGCCAAAACCAACATCATTTCCATTTTTCAATTCTGATTTAAACCAAACATCTACTTTTTCATCACTCCACCTGTCAGTTTTTTTCCACGTTTCTTTATTTTGAAGTGTAGACATTATTATCTCCTCAGAACCAATCCTCTCCATTTCTTCAGAAACTATTTTTTTTATATTATTTACTACTTTAAAACCTAGAGGCAAAAGGGAATAAACTCCGGCCATTTCTTTATTTATAAAACCAGCCCGTATCAAAAGCTGGGCATTCTTGCTTGTCTCATCACTTGGCGCTTCTCTTCTTGTCTTTGTAAAAAGTTGTGATTGTCTCATTTCTAAATAATATCCTAAATCACCATTTTGAGCAAAAAGTTTTGTATCAAAACAATTTCAAAATATCGCGGTAGGTGACGATGAGCATTAGGGTGATGAGGAGAGCAAAGCCGACAGTGTTTGCAATGTTGGCTACTTTTGGGTTAATTTTTCTTTTAGTTATACCTTCGATGGCCACAAAAAGGATCCGACCACCGTCGAGTGCTGGAAAGGGTACTAAATTTATAATTGCCAAGTTTATAGAAATAAGAGCCGTAAAAGTGATGAGATATGAAAAACCGAGTCGTGTCGCATCCCCCACCAAACCGACGATACCCACTGGACCCGCTATTTCCGAAATATCGGCTTCACCCTTCACCGCGTCAAGAATTAAATTTGCAATCCCAAAAACTGTGAGATAAGAAAGTTTTAAAGTGGTTTTGCCACCCTGATAAATAGCCTTATGAATTGGCAGAGAAAGAGTGCCCACCATATCCATATTGATACCAATAATTTTCCTTTCCTGCCCTAAAGAGCTCGGGGGATTTTCTACTATCTCTGTCTTTGGGGTAATTCCAAAATTTAAAATTTCTCCTCCCCGATCAATCTGTATTTCAATTTCACCTTCAGAATTATTTATAAAATCAGACACTTCTTCTGGATTTAAATTTTGCAACATTTTGCCATTCGAAAGAGAAATTTCTTTTATTTTATCGCCAGTTTTAAGACCAGATTTTTGAGCTGGAAAATCTTGGATGAGCCCCACGACAGTGAGAGTTGGGTTTTTGACAACAGCGCCAAAATCATTGTCAACCGAAGTTGGTAGACCAATCACGAATCCTAAAGAAAAAAGAAACCAAGCAAAAATAATGTTAAAAGTAACTCCAGCTACCAATATAGTAGCCTGCCACTTCTTAGAAACTTGTGTAAAATTCCTGCCCACAGGAAAGTCTTCTGAAGAAAGTCTGGCCCCGCTCTGCGGGGAGACCCGAGGACTTTCTGAAGAAGAGCTTTCCTGTGGGCTTATTTCATCTTTCTCATAATTCTCGCCAAAAATTTTAACAAAACCACCAAACGGAATCCAATTTAAAGTAAAAAGCGTCCCCCACTTCTCACCTATTTTTAAAGCTCTGGGTGGATAACCAAATCCAAATTCGTCTACACGGACATTGGCCTTTTTGGCAGCCAAAAAGTGTCCAAGCTCGTGGACAAACACTAAAATCCCTAAAATAATTACAAAAATTAAAAAGGTCATTTGCTTTAAATCTTTATCTCCTTCTCTTTTTTATCTGCCGACTCTTCCAGCTTTCTACTTGTATCATCTATTATCTTCTGCATTTCTTCTTTCATTCTAAACTTATCGTCTTCACCCATACCACCAGATTTTTCTTTTTCTTCAATCGCCTTCCAAGTTTTATCACGTAGATTTCGCAGTGATACTTTGGCCTCTTCAAGTTGTTTACCAACCACTTTGACAAACTGCTCTCTTCTTTCGGCAGTTAGCTCGGGAAAAATAATTCTTAACCCTTTTTCAAATGGGGCAACAGAAAGTCCTAAGTTGGAAGAACCTATTGCCTTTTCAATACTTCTGCCAACGCTCAAATCCCACGGCTCTATTCTCACCGTCTTAGCGTCTTCCACTAAAATATTGGCCAATTCTTTGATAGACATCTTTGAGCCATAAGCTTCTACTTGTACAAAATCAAGAATAACCGGGGTAGCTCTGCCAGTACGAATAACCGAAAGCTCTTTGCTAAGCCAGTTTTCTATGTCTTTGCTTTTTATTTTTAATTCCGAAAAATCAAACATTTAAGTTGCCAAGGACAGTCCTTTGGGACCGGGGCATTTTAAGGACTGTCCTTGGCAACTATTATAACACGGCTGATAACCATTCTAAAAGCATCTTGGGGGAAGACCCCCTGGTACTAGCAAAAATCTTTGCGGTTAATACGTTTTTTATATGATTTGCCGACGCCTTATTTTGATAAGCTATTTGCTCTAAATTTTTTATAAGTTCTTTTATATCACTCTTGTCTTCTTTTTTTGAAAGAGTGCGTATGACAGAAAGTTTGTCTTTAATCTTGGAAGAGAAAAACTTTTGGGCATCATCTTCCAAATTGTTAACTTCCTTGTGTAAATTTAAAATCCTGACTCTTGAAACAAGTGTGGGCAAAATTCCCCCCAAATTTTCTAAACTAATAAAAATAAAAGTGCCTTCTGGTGATTCTTCCAAAATTTTAAGCAGAGCATTTTGAGCTTCTAAGGTTATAGATTTTACGATAATCAAGGAAACTTTTATTTCACCCACTAGGGCTTTGCCAATAGACCATTTTATCAGATCCCTGGCATGATCTATACTGAAAGATTCTGTTTCTACAAGCAAAAAATCGGGGTTGGCTTTAATATTAAAATTTAAATCTTTTTCTAAAATATCAAAAACATAATCCCGACAATCTTCTCTGCTTATTATGATATTGGCGTGATGCATTTTTTATTTTATCTTTTAGAGGCCACCACTCTTTTGTAGGCACCCAAATGTTCCAAAGCAATACCAGTACCCTCTGCAACGCAGTAAAGAGGATTTTCTGCAAGGATTGCTTTTACCCCAACTCTTCTAAAGATCAGTTCAGGAAGATTTCTGAGAGCGGAAGTCCCTCCGGTCATGATAATACCATGGTCCATTATATCGGCAGCGAGTTCGGGTGGGGTTTCTTGCAAGACATCTTTGATCGCTTTTATTATCTCTCGAAGTTCTCGTGAAATAGCTTTGACTATTTCGTTAGTTTTGATTTCAACTGATCTAGGGAGCCCTGAAATAAAATCTCTACCTTTTATAGATATGACAAGCTCTTCATCTATGGGTAATGCCGATCCTATTTTAACTTTTATATCTTCCGCTGTTTTATCTCCAATGGCCAAATTAAAAGTTTTTTTGATGTAATCAATTATACTTTCGTCAATTTTGTTACCAGCACATTTGACCGAAGTGGCTGAAACAATACCACCCAAAGAGATCACTGCCACATCCGTGGTACCCCCACCAATATCAGCAACCATATGTCCCCTGGCTTCATATATAGGGATACCAGCTCCAATAGCCGCCAAAATGGGCTCTTTGACGACATAAGCATTCTTGGCCCCCGCTTTTATAGCCGCTTCTATTACCGCCCTTCTTTCGGTAGAAGTGACTCCGGCTGGCACACTAATCAGCACTTCTGGTTTTATAAAACCCCAGCCACCCATAGCTTTTTTCATATAATAAGAAAGCATTGCTTCCGTAACTTTATAATCGGCGATTACCCCATCTTTCATTGGTCTATAAGCCACAATAGCTTTAGGAGTCCGGCCTATCATTATTTTTGCTTCATTACCAACTGCTAAAATTTTATTATCTTCAAGGGAAATAGCCACCACCGAAGGCTCGTTTAAAACTACACCCTTACCCGGCACAAAAACCAGAGTGTTGGCCGTTCCCAAATCAATACCCAATTTTTTAGAAAAAAATGACATATCCAAATACTACAAGGAAGTCGTCTAATCGGCAATCTTGAGAATACTTCAAATCTCTGCCACAATCTTTGTATGAAATAAATGCTGGCCATCTAGTACGAAGTTGAAACTTGTTTAATTGCTGGGATTTTTTAAGTAGCTAGAGATTTTCTTGTACTGAAAAAAGATAACCGACCATGCAGGAAGAACGATAAAATAAAAAATAACAAATGTCCAATAATTTAGGCGGATTTTAATTATCGTATCGGAAGCAATTACAGAAGAAGTTGCTATATCTGCCGTAAATTTTTCTCCATTTTGGAATTTTACACCTTCTTCTTGGCTCATGATCGTAGTAAAAGGATATGCGTATTCTGCTCTAGATGGGCTTTCTCTAAATTTGCTTATGGAAATATTTTTGCAATCTTCACCATTTCTCTCTGCATAGAAATTATAGCCATCTTTTTGGTTTATAGCAGCTCCCCCCGTTGAAAGGCCAATATTTTCTTGTAGATTGCCTAGTATAAATATTTCGTTTTTGTTGATTAAACATGCCCTATGAATAGGAAGTGATGAAAATACACTAAGTTCCTCAATGAACCTTTCAGAAACTTGTGATTTGAAGTTATCAAAATCAGAAATTTTTTGTTTTGAGAATTGTACTGGGAAATCATTTTTTGTATTTTCATACATAGAATCTTTTAAAGCCATCATTTCTTGCCGGTTATTAAAAGTTAGTTTATTTCCAATCACTTCTAGATTGCTGAATATGTGTACCTCTTCATATTCAGATATAAACCATGCTATATAGAAAACAATAGGAACTAAAAATAAAATAATTATCTCAAATATCCTAAGAAGAATTGGTAATTTTTCTTTATTTATTTTTAATTTCTTCAACCATTTTATTAAATTCTTCGCTGACATTTTTTATTTAGGTACAGGCAACCCCAATTTTTGCAAAGGTAAATATCCAAAATAATACTGACAACCAACAGAGATGACGTAATCAAGAACATCTTTATATTTTGGTAATTTAAACCAATCTCCTAGAATATAAATGTACTCAATTTCAATATTAAGAGTTGCAAAAAGTTTCCGAAATTGTTTCTTCTTAAAATCACAGGTTTGCAGTTTCTCATCCACAGAACCTGTAACTTTTTAAAATTTTAGCTCTAACCTATCCATCTCCTTCTTGATCTGTTATGACAACCACCTTTTTATCCATAAAATCTCTCGTACAAACAGGACTAACTACTGGTATATCATCTGCCATTTTCACCTCAAGAGATGGTCCATGTTCCTTTACAATTCTTTCTAATTTTTTGATAAATTTTTTTATTGTCATTTTATTTTATAAATTCCTCTGCTAATAAAATATAAATACCCCCTATCCCTCAAAATCTGTAGTTGTTGACGAATTTTGTCTTTGATATATTTGTTTTCAGGATGTTTTTTGGATAAAAAACTTTCAAAAACATAAATTTCATCAATGGTAAATTCTTTATTTTTTAATTTTTCAATACAATTAATTATATCTAAAAGCCAACCTTTTGCACTAATTTCTTTTTCTTTTCGGAGAAATAGCGTTTTTTGCCATTTTGCGAGAATTTTTTCTTTTGACTCAATTTGACGATTTTTTACAAAAAATATTTTTCCGCTTTGCGGAATGCTCTGTAGTAAAATATTACAACCAATCCAACCAGCACGCCTTGCTGTTTGGGATAATGCTTTGCGTTCTTCTATAATATCTGGAATAAAGAAATGTTTTGGAATGACAAAAAAATTTAAAACCTCAAAATTTTGTAAATCATAATTAAGAAGAAAAAAATTAGGGTTATTACTACTTTGCAATCTTTCAATCATCGTGTGGTATGCACCATCAACAAGTTTATTGCCAATTGTTTCTTTTTTACTTTTTAATTCATAATCTTCCTTACAATTTGAACAGAAGAAATCGGCGACTGGTTTATTATTTTCATATTTATCTATATTAAGATGTCCACAATTTGGGCAAAAAATTTGATTATCAACCCAATCTTCAGTTAAAACTCTGATTTTTTGAGATTGACTTGTATAATTATCTGCTAGTTTTTTATCAAAAGATAAATTCATAATAGATATTTTACCATAAAATTAGTGATTTAGATGACTTGCTACTTTAGGCTTTTTGCTTTTTACTTAAAGCATATGTTTATCATAGAATGTCTACCACTTTCAAAAGGTTTGAGTAAAGAGTCACTGTCATATTTTGGACCTAAATATTTAGAGCCCGGTTCTTTGTTAAAAATAAACATTAGAGGAAAAAGTGTTTCAGCTTTGGTTTTAGAAAGTAAGGACGTGACAGAGGCAAAACTTTCTATAAAATCCGCAAATTTTCAATTAAAAAAAATTTCAGCCGTAACTGCTAAACCATTTTTACAAAAAAAATTCTTGGAAGCGGTGAGAGAGACGGCCAAATATTTTGTCGCCACAGAAGGCAATATTATTCCCCAACTTATTCCTTCTTTCATTTTAGAAAACCCAAACTTGCTTCAGTTGCCAAGGACAGTCCTTTGGGACCGGGGCAGTTTAAGGACTGTCCTTGGCAACGACAGTATTAAAAATGAAATTGCTATCTTACAAGCTCCAAACGAGGAAAGATTAGATCTTTATAAATCTCTTATCAGGGAAGAATTTGCTAAGAAAAAATCAGTTTTTCTATGCTTACCTCAAAATGAAAACGTGCGAAAAACTCAGGAAAAACTAGAACGTGGTATAGAATCCTTTGTCTGCACTTTTCATAATGAAATGAAGAAAAAGGATTTAATCAAGGAATGGAAAAGGGCATGCGAAACAAAGCATCCTGTATTAATTATAGCCACAGCCAAATGGTTATTTTTGCCAAGATTAGATTTCGGCACCATTATTATAGATAAAGAAAATGAAACTGGTTGGAAAACTTTATCGCGACCTTTTATAGACCTTCGATTTTTTGCTGAAATTTTGGCTAATAAAAAAAATATCCGTACCGTGATTGGAGATTCTTTTTTGAGAATAGAAACTTTATACAGATACAAACAAGGGGAAGTATCTGAATTTGAAAACGTCAAATGGCGAATGCCTCTTGAAATCAAAACGACCATAATAGACTTGAAAGAATTGGGGCAAGGAAAAGAATTCAAAACCATATCGCCAGAATTACTAAATTTAATCAAAAAAACCATAGAAAAAGGTTCTAATATGTTTATATTTGCGGCTAGAAAAGGCTTATCGTCGGTTACTGTCTGCCGTGACTGCGGAGAACAGGTAAAATGTTTCAACTGCTCATCTCCTATGATCTTATATAAAACTAAAACATCTCCGGACCAAAGTACCCAAAATGGCGCCGTTTTTAAATGTCATCAATGTGGCGAAACACGAGACGCGGCAGAAGTTTGTCAAAATTGTCACAGCTGGAAGCTTGCGGCATTTGGTTCTGGTATTGACAGAGTAGCCGAAGAATTAAGAAAGAGTGTCCCAAACATAAATCTTTTTGAATTACACAAAGATATTGTTGAAACAAACGCCAAAGCCTTAAATGTAATCAAAAACTTTTATGAAAATAAAGGCTCAATACTTTTGGGTACCGAGATGGCTCTCTCTTATATTTATAAAAAAGTGGGAAGTAGTGCTATTTGTTCTTTTGATTCCCTATTCTCTATTCCTGATTTTCGTATCAGAGAAAAAATTTTCCGTCTTATTTTACAAACCAAAAGTATAGCCAAAGAAAACCTTTTGATACAGACCAGAAACCCAAAAGATTCAACTGTAGAATTTGCAAGAAGTGGCAATTTAATAGAATTTTATAAAAAGGAAATAGAGGATCGCGCGGTTTTAAGTTACCCACCTTTTAGTATTTTTATAAAAATAACAGTGAGAGGCACTAAAAGTTTTGTCGGAAAAGAAACTCAAGTGTTGAAGAATGTGTTTGAAAATTCCGAAAATAAAAATTATAGCGCCACCATTTTCCCATCCATTCATGAAAAAAGGGGTGAGCAATCTGCCATAAATGCCGTCATTAAAATACCCAAAGAAAAATGGGTAGATTCTGCTCTTTTTTCTATTTTAAAATCTTTACCTCCCCACTTTGAGATTAAGACAGATCCAGATAATTTGTTATAGATTTAAAAGAAATTTTATTGTAGAATAAATATATGAGTGGTGAAATAGTGCAAAAAGAAAATAAAATTTTGAGGAAAGTTTCCAAAGAAGTACCAATTGAAAACATTAGGAGCCGTAAAGTGGAAACCATAATAAGGAGAATGATCAAAGCTTTAAACAGTCAAGATGACGGAGTGGCTATCGCCGCACCCCAGATCGGAGAAAACTTGCGTATTTTCATAGTTTCTAAAAAAATATTTGAAATAATGGAAGATGAGAAAATAGGTAAAAAATCTAAAAGAGAAAACTTGGATAAATTTGAAAATAAAAAGACAGATTTTAAAGATATGGTCTTTATAAATCCAGAAATATTAAAAATTTCAAAAGAAAAAATAACTGTTGACGAGGGGTGCCTCTCAGTACGTTGGCTTTATGGTAAAGTTAAAAGATCAAAAAAGACACTCATCAAAGCCTACGACGAAAACGGTAAGTCGTTTACCTTAGGTGGTTCAGGACTTTTATCCCAAGCATTTCAACATGAGACGGATCATTTGAACGGTATACTCTTTACAGACAAAGCAAGTAATTTAAAAGAAGTGCCTCCGACAAAAGAAAAATTAAAATGATAAACAAAGTACATTGGGCATTCTTTGGCAGTTCAAGATTTTCTGTTTATGTTTTGGACGAATTGAAACAACATGGTATGTTGCCAAACCTTTTGATAACAATTCCTGACAGACCAAAAGGCAGAAAGATGATACTTACTCCAAATGAAGTAAGGGTATGGGGTCAAAAAAATAATATAGAAGTTTTTGATCCAGAAACCTTAAGAAGTGAGCGGGGCTCTAATGCAGAAGAATTTCTTCGTAATACCGAAGTAAAATTTGGAGATTGGGATCTCTTTTTAGTCGCTTCTTACGGCAAAATAATTCCTAAAGAAATTTTTGAAATACCAAAACACAAAACTTTAAATATCCACCCTTCTCTGTTGCCAAAATATCGTGGCGCTTCTCCTATCCAGAGTCAGATTTTAAATAACGATACGGAAGTGGGGGTAAGTATTATGCAGATTGAAGAAGCAATGGATACAGGACCTATTGTAATTCAAAAACCTCTCCCCAACCCCTCCCCTTGTCAAGGGGAGGAGCAAGGCACCAAAGGGGCATGGGGTGAGGTCGGCAGAAAAGAATTAGAAAAAATTTTAGCAATAGAGGGAGCAGGACTATTTGCTCATATTTTACCAGAATGGCTCTTGGGAGCAATAGATCCAATAATACAAAATGAAGATAAAGCAACTTATTGCCAAAAAATAAAAAAAGAAGATGGCTTTCTTGATTTAAGTGACAATCCACTTAAAAATTTGCTTAAAATAAAAGCCTTTGAAGAGTGGCCCACTTCTTATTATTTTAATAAAGAAAAACGCATTATAATAACAGATGCCACAATTGAAGATGATAAATTAAAAATATTAAAAATAATACCAGAAGGTAAAAAAGAAATGCTTTACGAAGATTTTTTACGGGGCAATAAATAAAAATTATTTTCTACTTATAAGTCCTTTTAATAAGTTTTTAATTTTAGCGGCACCCTTGCGAAAAAGTCTTTTAGCTCTTTTTCTTTGAGAAGTGAGCTCACGAATTATCTCATCTTTGACTTTATCAATAGAGGCATATAAGTCCTCAGTCTCTGCTACAGCATAATATTCTTCTCCGCTTACATTGACGCGGATTTCAGCTCTAAAAATATCTCCTGATTTATGGTGCCTAGTTGTTCTACCGACTTCTATGTTTACTAAAGCTTCTTCTCCCCGAAAAAATTTATCGAGCATATTTACTTTCTTTTCAATGTATTCAGATATCGCGGGTGTGAGCGAGATGCCAGTAGCTTTTGTGTTTATCTTCATACCCTAATTATAACTCTCCTAAAATTTTATGCAAAAACCCGGTTGCAAGGACAAGCTCCTTTCTTGCAACCGGGTCAATCTGCGACAACCACCTTCCGCCCGCTTCACATAATTCTCACTGGTCTAAGTTTGGCTAGCCCAAAAGCTTCTAGCAACTTCAAATACAGCCAACTTATATCAAACTCCCACCATTTGGCTGAAAATTTGGGCGAGTTCGTCTCCTCGTGGTGGTTGTTGTGATGCTCCTCCCCTCCTGTAAATATAAACAAGAAAGTAAACACCCAAGAAAAAATATGAATGTTTCTGGAAGCGTCTTTGGTTTCAAAATTGCGATAACCAAAGTAATGCCCCAAACCATTCAGCACTCCTGCCGCAAAAAATGGAATCCAGATCATTTGGAGGGCCCAGGCCACTACCCCCCACCACCAATCAAATTTCCAAGCACAGAAGGAGATATTGATTGCGAGAAGTACCAAAACGCCAACATACTGAAACGGAACATAGATGTTTTTTTCCATCCAGTCATTTGGCAGTGTTGGTAATTGGTAATTTTTTATTGTCTCTGGATTGTGAGCTTCACGTCGGTAATACCAGACGCCAGCAAAAAGAATCGGGAATATCCCTTCCATAAACGGAGAATGGGGATCTCCTTTTTTATCCACTAAGTGGTGATGTTTGCGATGGACAGAGACCCATTGCCGAGTATTAATACTCGTAAAAAACCATCCCCAAAACCTGCAGAGATGTTCAACTAGGGGAGCAAGATACAACACCGACCGGTGAGTTTGATACCGATGTAGATATATCGTCACCGTCTCTGTGGTTATGTGTCCTGTCACAATGACATACGACCAAAACCAAAACCACCCAGGCAAATCCGAGATCCAAGATACCCAAGAAGATAGATCAAAAGAAACACCAAAGAGCATTTGCTTCTCCTTTCCAAAAGTACAACTCTACGCTAAGTCTAGCAGAATTCCATCTTTTATACTAAAAAGTCAATCAAAAATATTTATAAGATAGGCGTCTATCTTACGTTGATCTAAATCATAAAAATTTTGCTTTTCTACATAAAGTCTTTCTGCCAACTGCTTGCCAACAAAACGAAAGTGCCAAGGTTCAAATTGATAATAAGCATTTCCCTCTGGATATGAGATTATAAATCCGTATTTGTAAGCGTTTTGAAGCAACCACTCATATTCTTTGGTCTTAGAAAATCCAGAAAAAGTGGCGCCGACAGAAGCGGTAGTAAAGTCAACAGTTGTGCCCAGTTGATGTTCTGAATATCCCTGATCAGCCGAAAATTTATTGGCATCACTACCAAAACTTACAGTATAAGCACCTTTTAAAACACTCTGTTCTCCAAACGACCTAAAACCAGAAATTATTTTTAGATCCATACTATTATTTTGAGCCGACCTGAGAAGATCTGTAAGATTTGATAAAACTTTGGTATGAATTTGTATTTGTTTATCTTTTTCGTAAATAAACTCATTGGGAACTGGAGCCAGTGATTCTGGCACATAATTTTCATTTAAGAAATATACTTTAGAATACTTTTGCAGAAGTTCCTTGTCAGTTTTAGATAATTTGTCCAGTGTTCCCACTTGGCTTGTTATATCTTTTATTTGATTCTCAAAGCTCAGATTTTTTTGTTGCTCTGCCGTTAGTTTAGAAAATATGTATACATTTTCTTCAGTCTTAGCCTTTAAATCTTCTTCTACTGTCTTTTTTTCTAAGATTAATTCTTTTTGTAATTTATCCAGAGTGGTATATTGACTATAGCCCCAAATTAAAAAACCTAAGAGAGATACAATTATCACCCCAAATACAACTAGGGTCTTATCGGAACCTTTTGTTTTCATACTTAAAGAGTATAGCAGATTTTGTTAGGGAGCATTTTGCTGATCAATAACAATGCTACAAGTATCACTTTTACCATTACTGAGCACCGTGACATAGTAAGTGCCAAGTACTGCATAGGATGTACCAAAATTACTGCCAGATCCAAATACTTTAGTACTACCTGGTGCTACCCAATCATAAGTAGGGCCTGCTCCGCTACCTGTCCAAGAGGCTACAGAAAATGTCCCTCTTCTTTGCATTTTAGGACTACAAGTGGTAACGGTGACCGTAGGAGCATTACAACTCTTTACAGTAAAGCTCGCTCTTTTTAACCCGCCGCCAACATTGGCTACCTTTTCCCAATTACCTATATTTGAAGAGTCCCAAGTAGAGCCATAAGCCGTCCACGATGAACCGGTGCCATTACTTGCAAGTTTGAACCCATAGTCTGCGTCTATTTCTTTTGTAATTACATTATTAAAGTAAGAAGTCCAAAGGATTTTATATCCCGCAAGACCAGGACCACCTGTGAGAGTATACCTTGGTGTGTCTCCCACGCAATAACTTGTTTTATCTGTTACAAGATCACCCAGAGCATAGTAATTGGGGTCAGAAGAGTTCGGGATTGTTGTATTAGTGGTGTTGGTTGTGTTATTACTACCCACAATTGGAGTAGATAATGTGATTGAAGAAGATAGTTGTTTAAAGTCGGCAATAATTTTATTTAGAAGAGCAAGAAGTTGGTTTACATAGCCACCAGCCGAACCCGCGCTACCGTAGATGTTGGTTCCTACTGTTGTACCACCAGCTGATCCGGCCGATCCAGAAGTTATACTACCCAGCGGTTTATTTATAGAAGTTGTGGTCCTAGGACTCCAGCCTGAAGGATTTGAAGTGCCAAAATAATTACTTGCACCAATAGCACAATTACCAGAACCAGCCGTTACCCCAGCCGATCCAGACGCAGTGTTCGCAAGATCACAAGGCAAAATATTCCAACCAGCACTTCTTTGATAGTTGCTTCCAAAAATATAATCATTGGCATCATAACCAGTTTTCCCTGGATATCTCTGAACTGCAGCCCCTGTACCTGTATAACCTACGAGGTCTATATCATAAAATCCAGATACACCATTTACTGTACAAGCGCCATAGTAGGCATTGACCGTCTCTCCCGTAGGACTTGAATTTAAAGACAATTGCTCTGACCTAGTTTCTACTGAACAATCTATATTATAGCCAAGAGCTTTACCTTGAGCTTCTGCCAAGTCTGCACAAGCCTTTGCTGTTGCGGCATCGTATCTTATATTTCCTGTGCACTGACTACCAAAAGTACTATTGTTTGTAGAAGGAGGAGTAACTGTCGTTGTGCCACCAGTTGTGGTACCTCCTGGGTCTGTATTTAGTCCACCCCCCCAAGACTGATCGCAAAGAGCGGCATCATTTGTACAAGATCCGTTATTGCATCTATATGGCGCAATAGAAGGACAGGTACTATCTGTCTGTGCTTCTACACTTTCAAAAGACACCAAGGATACGAAACTTAAGAAAAATGCAAGTACAGAGAGTGTGATTATTTTTTTCATAATATTTTTTAATTTTTAAATAATAAAATAATATAGAGAACAGTTACAACAATAATTGTATACCATATTTATTGCCATATCTACAGGGCTTGGGTATATCTTTAATGAGCTTACTGGCCCTTGTTTTAACAGATTGAGTCTTGATTTACTTTATGATACTTTAAGTGTGGGAGGAAAGTACTTATGCTGTGGACCGCGCAAGAGAAACGAAAACTGCGAAAACAAATGAGGAGTGGTGTGCCGATCAAAGAAGTTCAGATCGGAGATCGTACTCACATATCAATTCGCTATCAGGTGTACCAACTTGGTCTATATATAAAACGATGGAAGAGAAGTGAGTTGACCATTCTTGAAAAATTAGTTTCAGAAGGTAAAAAACCTTGGGAAATTGATATTCCCGGGAGAACCAAAATTGCCATAAGAAACAAGGCAATACGAGCGGAGATATGGAAACCGAAAAGGCGCCACATCCATCAATGGAAAACGGCAGAGGTCAGAAATCTCATACATTTGGTCAGTGTATGTGGTTACACTGCCAGAAGCTTATTTTTGAATGAACGCTTTCCTGGCAGGTCAATTGATTCTATCTCTCAACAGCTACGACGATTGCGTCGAAAAAACATTATTATTTAGATACACGCTCGATGCACCTCAAATGCATCGAGTATTTTATTTTCTTTTGTAAATAGATGATTTTTTAGGAATTGTTTGAATAAATTATATAAAGAAAACCGCTCGAGAAGCGAGCGGCTCTCGGGCGGACAAGCACCACTAGAGTTGTATTGGGGTAGGCCCCAATATTCCCTCAAACAATTCACCCACCGTGATGGTAAGCGATTTGTCGACACACTCTTTGCAGATGTGGCTACTCACCAGGCGGTTTGCATCCCCGTATCTGTAGACTTCCATGCCATATGCAGAATGCTCGCTATAGCCACCCCTTCCACACATTTCGCGTTTACAGATTGCACATTTTTTCAGGTGAGACGCCTTTTCTTTACAGAAGTCGCAATATCCCGTCTCTACTTCACGCATCTCCAACTTTCGCATGGTAACCTCCAGTAAAGATACTAGTATATTCTCAACTCGACGTCAATTAGCTCAGATGCCAAAGGTCAATGCAGTTCTCGAACCGGTGCAAAAAACCGCCGAAATGATTATTTCAAGCGGTGATTTGCATTCATTGAACCTTGATTATCCGTTAAGACCTTCGGAACTCCGAGATGATTCTCGAACCTCAAAAAAGTCTTCAGTTAAGCCACGACTCGAACACATTGTGTCCAATTCACGACCTTTGCTCCGGGAGTAGGGATCGAACCTACGACCAATCGCTTAACAGGCGATCGCTCTACCGCTGAGCTATCCCGGAGCCAAATGATCATTTAATTTTCAAACGTACTTTTTTAAAGAACATCGCCATTGTATCAAAAAAGAGTCTGAAAGCAAAATATAAAAAATACTCCCAAATCAGAGGATGAGCCTCTAAATCTGGGAGCACAGTATTTGAAAGGAAGACAAACTCTCCGAGCTTAGTACGCTTCTACAAAGAGCCTAGCTCGACCAACTGTCTGAATCCCGAGCTTACGAGCGGCTGCCTCAGAAACATCCAAAGCGTTGAGAGGAGCATCTTTGGGCATCCTGTCTTGGACCACTACTTCAATGCTCTTCCTGTTTGCAACGTGTGTGATCCTCACTCGTCTGCCCATGTCTAAAATCGGCGAAGCAACAATGGTTGGGTCTTCTTTGTCAAAAACCTTCCCGTTGGCCATTGGCCTGCCGTGAAAATCTCCACCATAATATGTCACCTCTGCCTCTCCCAAAATCTGACAACTAGGAATATCTTTCGCCCCCAAAGCCATGGGCTTGGAGGCATCAGAAGTCCTGATGGCGATTATTGTCAAAGCCACTAATCCTCGTCTTATCATTTAGTGCATCCTTTCTTATTTTATTTTTGAAGCTAAAGGAGAAATCTGCATATAAAAACTTTGTAGTTTTCTCTTTTAGTTTCAGTGGTACTTGTCTTTTTTTAGAATAGCATAAACACAAATTTATGCAAATAAAGTATAATATCTGCATGCAAGCGATTGACCAAGCTGTTTTAAATTTTTTCACCAACAACAGAGTAGAGTGGCTCTCTTTTTTGATGCTTGTTATCACCTATGCCGGAAGCTACTTGGTCGCAGGCAGTCTCTCCCTTCTTTCTGCAATCTCTTTCTATATTCACAAGCATACATACAGGATTTTGCCTCTTTTTTTGACAGTAGCTGGTAGCACCATTTCAACTTTTATTCTTAAAAATATTTTTTACAGGGCAAGGCCTGTTGAGGCAATCTATATCGAAAATTCATTCTCTTTCCCAAGTGGACATGCGACGGTGGCGATGGCTTTATATGGATTTATTTTTTATGTTATTTGGAAGCATGACAAACACCATCTTCGAAACCCATTTATTATTTTCCTTGCCGTCTTGATTGTACTAATCGGTTTAAGTCGGCTGTATTTGGGAGTGCACTATTTATCTGATGTTTTGATTGGATATACAGTTGGACTTTTTTGGCTTTTTATAAGTATTCGCTTAACAAAATCTCCGCATCTTTAGCGTCCTTTGTTTGCATGAGCCTATCTCTTAATTCTTTTAGTCTAAAATCACTACCAACAGGAAAACCAGAAAGGTAAGCTTTGAAATGTTTTTTCATAACAGCAAAATTTTTTACCCCACCCAATTTTTCTTCAAAAAGTTTAATATGTTCCAGCAAGACTTTTAATTTTTCGGAAGCGGTCGGCACGTGGGTAGAAAAGAGCCAAGGATTGCCAAAAACTGCTCTCCCGAGCATGGCCCCGTCTGCGCCACTCTCTTCACATTTTTTTATTGCATCTGCAACATCTAAAACATCTCCATTACCAATTATTAAAGTTTTTTGAGTGTCAAGGTTGAACCTTGACACTTCATCCCTTATCTCAACGGCACGTCTGATACGCTCCCAACGAGCAGGGACTTTAGACATTTCTTTCCTTGTGCGAGCATGGATAATAATAGCTGCCGGATTTTCCGCCAATAATTCTGGCAACCAACTTTCTAACTCATCATCGTTATAACCAAGTCTGGTTTTTACTGACAGCGGTATTTCTTCTTTACCCAGCCTCTCTGCTGCTTCTTTTATACCTGTCTTTGCATATCTTATTATTTCTCTTGCAAGCTTTGGGTTCTTTATAAGGGCGGCACCAGCTCCCTGCTTCTCTACACTTTTATCGGGACAACCCATATTTATATCTACACCATCAAAACCTAATTCCATAACAAGAGAAGCAACTTTTTTCATATTCTCTGGATTACTGCTAAAAAGTTGTGCCACGATCGGCCTTTCTATTTCAGAATATTCCAAATCTTTTAAGAGTCTTCTCCTACCTGTTTCCGGAGCCAAAACAAGTCCATCGGCCGAAACAAATTCGGTATAAGTAACGTAGGTAGAAATGTCAAAGGGCGCCTTCTGGGACCGGGGCATTTCGAAGGCGCCCTTTGACATTTCTTTCGAATATTTAGCAATAATATGCCTAAAAGCCACATCAGTAACATCTGCTAATGGCGCGAGACAAAGTATCGGCTTTTTCATTTCATTCCAAAAATTCATTTTTTTATCTTAACATAAAAAATAAAGCCCCCGCTTCCTGTAGAGCCTCAAAGAACGAATCTAAGAGGATACTGAGAAATGGGGGCTTTTCACGCTTGTTGTCCTTTGTCTCCGTTAGAAGATTTGGGGACGGCCGGCGCCGGCGAGTGCAATTAGTTTTTGGCTGTGGAAGCCGAATGGGTACAATGGGTCATTTTCTTCTCCCGGAGGGTCAGGTTTCAGCCCAACCCTTCTGCATACAAATATAGCACAACCACAAAATATGTCAAGTATTTCGACATGAAAAATAATTTTGTATGTAGCCGTGACACAAAATGGCTTAAAATAGCCATTTTATAGAAGTTCCTCTTTTTTGATTTCAATTTTACTTCCGGGTAGAGTCTCCCCGCTTACGATCTTTCTGGCAACAAGGTTTTCTATCTTGTCTTGAATCGCCCGATTCACAGAACGCCCACCAAACTCCGGGTCACTCCCCTTCTCAACCAAAAAATTTATCACTTCTTCATTTATTACAAATTCAATATTCTGATCCGAGAGCCTCTTTCTTAATTTTTCAAGTTCCAAGCGAGCAATATCTTCAAGTTCCTTTTTTTCTAGAGGATGAAAAAGGATAACTCCATCAAAACGATTTATAAGTTCTGGTCTAAATATTTTTTCTTCTATAATTTTATTTATTATTTTATCTTTTTCTTGTATTAAATTTTTTCCTTGTTTTATACTTTCCCAAATAAAAGAACTCCCCGCATTTGAAGTGGCGATGATGATAAGGTTGCGACACCCAACCTGTCTACCCAAAGCATCAGTGAAAACACCTTCATCTAAAATTTGAAGGAACAAATCCAAGACATCTCTTGCTGCCTTTTCAAATTCATCCAACAAAAGTACGCTGTATGGATTGTCTCTGACCTTACTTGCAAGCAAACCACTTTTATTCATCGCAAAATCTCCAATAAGCTGGCTGGCTGCTTCGGGCCCATTATATTCAGACATATCAAAACGAATCATCTTTTTTTCATCACCAAAAAAACTCTCAGCCAAAGCTTTAGAGACTTCTGTCTTACCAACCCCTGTCGGTCCAATAAAGAGGAATGAAGAAAGTGGCCGTTTGGGGTTGCCTACGCCAGAACGCGCTCTTCTCACGGCGCCCGCAATACTATCTACGGCTTCATTTTGGCCGACTACTCTTTGATGCAACAATTCTTCTAAATGCTCTATTTTGCCCGCCTCCTTTTCTTTAATGTCTCCAGTCACAATGCCTGTTTTTTCCGAGACAAATACCGAAACATCATTCTCTTTTAAGACCTCTATATTTCTTTCAATAGCCCATGGAGTTATCTCAATCAACATATCAAGAGCTTTGCCGGGCATTTCACCGTAACTTATAAAACGATCAGCAGTTTTGGTTAAACTCAAAATACTTGGGAAAGAAAAAATTAAACCATACTGTTTTTCAATAGAAGGTATTTGTTCCAATAAGACAGCTACCGAAGCTTCTGCTCCAAGAGCATCAGGCACAATTCTCTCAAATTTTTCTAAAAGAGAGGGTGTGGTTTCAATAAAAAAATGAAAATCAGCATTGGTGGCTGAAGCAATCACCGATAAATTTTTTGAAGAAAGATAAGGAGAGATAAGAGATGGTAAATTTACACCCAAAGATTTGACGCTCGACACAAACCCAGACAAATCTCTTATATATAAAATAATATTACCGGCCGAAATAGACTGATTTAAAATTTTTAAAATCTCGGCCTCAAGTTCGCTTTTGTTTTTATAAGAGGTGGTTAAAGATGTCCAATCTAGTTCAATAATATTTTTATGCTCAAAAGCTGGGAGGGAGATACCAAGTCTAATTTTTTTTAAGAATCGACCGACAATGTCCCTCACCACGTCTTCGCTATCATCGATAATGATGACATTAGCCTCTTCTCTCCGAAGTAAAACATTTTCAAGAGCTGTTACTTCCCTATTGCGATAACCATTTTCAATGAGAAGCGAGGAAACATTACTCAAGCGATCAAAAGAGACCCCATACTTACCCAGATCGGCAGAGACTCCATATGACCAACTAGTGCCAATCGATGGTATTGCTCCCAAATTTTCTCGGCTCCAAAATCTATCTTTATGTATCTTTTGGTTTTCCGTATTCATCACCCAATTTACCGCTCCGATAAATTCTTCTTTATTTATAGAATTTTTAGAGAGAAAGGCTCGCAAAGATTTGTCGGCCTCATAAACAAGACTAGCGAAACTTGGGAGATCGACAAAATCATTCGGAAGGTTTAGAGAAGAAGCTACGATTGGAGTTCTTTCGGAATAAACAAAATTTTTTAATTCTGCCAAATCTAAACCAGACCTCAGCAAAGTTTCTATACCCACTCTGGTTTCAAAAAAAGCTAGCGTGACATCAATCTCGGAAGTGGCAAATAAAATACTGGAGAGGGCATAGTCAATATTTTTTTCACCACCCAAAAGTTTTTCGTTGATCCTCGTCTGTAAGCCTTCATTTATCATTGATCTATAGAAAAATTCCAAAAAAGAAAGTGTGAGGTAAATAAAAATAAAAAGGAAAAACAAACCATCAGCAAGTCCCAAGTAAAGTGGCAATGAATCAAAAGAAAAAGCAAAGGAGACGAGAGCGGCCAAAGCCGCAGCCTTCCTTAAAACATTACGCAAAGTTTTAGGAAAAAACTTATCTAAAGAAAAGCAGTAAAAATGTGGCGCGGATATTTCTTTGAGTTGTTTAAATGTCATATTACAAAAAAGGTTGCCGACAGAGCGACGCTACCCAAAAGTATAATGGGTGCTAAAACCCAGATAACAAAAATAAAAAAAGAAAAAATAAGTAAAAAAACATAAGAGACGAGGCCGACTAGCATCACTAAGGTTTTGGTACAAAAACCAACCGCCCGCATGAGTCCATTGACTATCAGGGTGGAGGCAAAAGCGTTTAGATTGAGACCTCCTTCATAAGTTTCGCCCAATCTCTTCCATGGATAAAATAAAGTCTTAAGTAATAATTTGAATGAAAAAAAATTAGACACAAACCACAAAAAATTTCCAAAAACTGCAAAAAGCTCTTTTAGCCCTCGGCCATAGTGCCACTTTATATAAGCCAAAAGAAATGGACTCTTTTCGTAAACTTCAGACATAGCTTATATTATAGCAAACTCTACTAAAAAATATTATCAGTAGAGTTTATAAAAAATTTTGTTGTTAAAACGAGCATCTATATAATTGAAAGTGGTGGAGGAATTTTTACTTTTTAATTCATTTATTAAAAGTACGACATTTTCAGCCGTAAGAGAGAGATTCTCCTCCTCTGGATTAAATATTATGTCTACAATTTCAATTTTGGCCACTGCCTTGTCAGAAGATTCTATATTTATAGAGGAAACTTCAAAACCGGCTTCTTTGAAAACTCTAATTAAATTTGAATAATTTTGCATTTTTTCTGGAGTAGCAAAATTTTTCATTAAAGGATCTCCGTCCAAGATACCGCCAAAAATTACCTTGCCTCGCGTAGCTTCTGCAGAATAGGATTCAAAGACCAACCCATCTTTGCTCATCAAAAAACACTCTGTCTGTATCAAACACCAAAAAAAGTCATCTTTTCTCTCTACTATCTTTAATTCAATATTTTTACTTAAAAAGTGTTTGTTCACGGACACTTCCTCTAATCTTCCAAATTTTGATAATAAAACAGATGCTAATTTTTCTTTATTCAAAAAAAACAGATTTGATTTGGGTATCAGAAAAAACTGATTGCCCAGGGTAAAGTTCAAAGCAGTATTTTCGATTTCTGCCACTTGGATAACTTCTGCCCCCAAGATTTCAAAAGTTTTTACCTGCAAAAAATCCGCCCGCAAAAGAAAAATCAAACAGACCAAAAAAGTGATGGGTATCCCTATTTTAAAAAATAAACTTAAAAACCTTCTTACTTCACTTCTTCTGCTTATCCTAGAAGAGGCTTTTTTATACCTGGTATTATGCATATTATTTCATATCACCCCCTGCCCCCTCTTATTTTAAGAGGGGGTCTGCTACTTTAAGTATTTCTTGTAAAATTTTATCAATCGACCCTTTTATATTTTTTGTTATCTCCATATTCCAAAATCTCAAAACTTTTATATACACAGCGTCCAAATAATCATTCCTATCTTTATCATACAAAATTGCATCTCGCTCGCTATGTTGGCTTCCATCTAATTCTATTGCCAATCGCAATTTTGGACAATAAAAATCCAGAATATAAGGGCCAACACTATACTGTCTTACAAATTTAAAACCTCCGAGTTTACTGTGTTTCAAATTATTCCAAAGAATTTTTTCCGATTCAGTCGCACCATTTCTTAACTCTTGTCTGCGATCTCTCAAAACTTTATTATTATAAAGAAATTTAGAGTTCATTAATATTACATTTTTTATAATTCCTCCAATGAATATAAATCGAAAGCAACCTCCTCATACGGATGAACTTTTTTAATTTCTGCAACAACATTTTCTACAAAATCACGGCCACAAATAAACTCTATACGTTCTTCTTGTACAGATTCTAATTTTCCGACCTGACCAATTGTTGGGTGAGCACCATTATTTGGTATAAATCTTCCAATACCCTGTGAAGAAAAACTGCAATGAGTACAGTCGCCAATTTTTCCAGCTTCACTTTTCCCAATTACTTCTCTAATTACGTCCGCATAGGATACTGGTACAAATACCACTATTTTTACATTTTTTGACTGTCTCATATTTTTTATTATTTTTGTTTTTACCCCTCTTAATATAAGAGGGGTCGACGCGTAGCGCGAGGGTGTTATTCTATTTTGCTTTTGCCACCCATATAAGGACGCAGGACTTCGGGAATAATGATAGAACCGTCGGCTTGCTGATTGTTTTCAACTAATTGAATAAGTATTCTTGGAGTAGCAATGGCTGTATTGTTTAAAGAATGAGCAAATTTTAATTTTCCATCTGTATCTCTGTACTTTATATTGAGCCGACGAGTTTGGAAGTCGTGAAAGTATGAACAAGAATGAGTCTCGCCGTATTTTTCTTTTGAAGGCATCCATGTCTCTATGTCATATTTTTTGACCTGTCCTAAGCCCAGATCGCCTCCGCAATTTATAACTACATGATATGGTAAACCGAGTGCTTGTAACATCTCTTCGGCGTTTGAAAGCAACTCTTCATGATGCTTTACACTTTCTTCGTGACTAGCTTCACATAAAATCACTTGCTCAAATTTCATAAACTCATGTACTCGATAAAGACCTTTGGTGTCTTTGCTATAACTCCCAGCTTCCTTTCTAAAGGCCGGGGAAAAAGCTAAGACCTTCGTTGGTAAATTTTTCTTGTCCAAAATTTTATCGGCAAAATAACTCATGGTAGCCACTTCGGCTGTACCGGAAAGATATTCCCCATCTTGAGTTTTATATAAATCATCTTCACCTTGTGGCAAATACCCTGATCCAAGCAGAGTCTCCCTTTTTACCAGTGACGGCACAAACATTACCGAATAATCTTTGTGTTTTTCTCTAAATAAATTCATGGTCAGTTGCCAAATAGCAAAAGCCAGTTCCGCTCCCTCGTTTTTCAAGAAATAACCTCGGAAGCCAGAAACTTTAGCGCCAGTCTCAAAATCAGCTAAGTCAAGATTTTCCATGAGTTCAATGTGATCTTTTGATGTAAAATTAAATTTTGGAATTTCCCCCCATTTCTTTACTTCAATATTGGTACCATCGTCGTCACCCTCTGGCACCGACATGTCGGGAATATTTGGTACCGAAACCATAAGTTTTTGCCACGCTATCATCACCTCTTTCAATTCTTCTTCCATTTTTTGCATTTCCTCTTTCAATGGTTGCATCTCTTTTATTAGTTTTTCTTTTTCTTCAATATTTCCAGATTGTCCCGCTTTAGATACATCAATACTTACTTTGTTTTGTCTAGCCCTTTTTTCTTCCAAATTTTGACTTATTATTTTTCTTTTATCGTCAACTTCTATGAGTTTAGCAACATCAAAAAGAATGTGCTTCTTTTTAGCACCTTCCTGCACCAACTCCGCGTTTTCCCTTATAAACTTAATATCCAGCATGTTTAAATAATAACAAATGATACAATAAATGCGAGTGCTTAAAAAAGATGAAATATGAAATCAAAAAATTAGAGAGAAAAGATTGGCCGCCACTCTTGGAAGAAATCAATCAACTACCAAAAAAACTGCTTTATGTGGGCAAAATACCAGACTGGGAGAGGAAGCTTTTGTGCATAGTCGGCGCTCGCAAAAACACAAGTTATGGAAAGGAGGCGGTCGAAACTTTTATAGAAGGTTTGAAAAATTATCCCATTACTATCGTTTCCGGTCTGGCTTTAGGCATTGACTCTATCGCTCATAGAGCCGCCCTCAAAAACAACTTGCCCACCATCGCCGTGCCCGGCTCGGGACTTTCATTAGATGTCTTACACCCTCAGTCACATACTCGTCTGGCAGAGGAAATCGTAGAAAAAGGCGGCACACTCTTAAACGAATTTGATTCAGAATTCAAAGCAACCCAATGGAGCTTCCCTCAAAGAAATAGGATTATGGCTGGTATGAGCCATGCCACATTGGTGATAGAAGCAGAAAAAAAGTCAGGTACTTTAATCACTGCGCGATTAGCGACCGAATATAATAGAGATGTCTTAGCTCTACCTGGCAGTATTTTTAATACCACAAGCCAAGGTCCTCATATGCTCATTCGTCTTGGAGCCACACCAATAAGGGACAGTGACGACTTATTGGAAGCGTTGCATTTGGAAAATGATGAGTCTGCTTCCGCAAAGTCTCAGAGTGACGAGGAAAAATATTTTGATTGTTCGGAAAAAGAAATGCTCATTATAAAACTTTTGATAGAACCATTGCCACGCGATGAGATTTTGAGACAGGCAAATCTGGAACACCAGATATCAGTCGGCGAAACCCAAACTCTACTCTCTCTTTTGGAACTCAAGTGCCTCATCAAAGAAACTCTCGGTGAAATAAGGCTTTCTTGACACAATGTCAAGGTCGAACCTTGACATCTTGACAGGAAGTGCCAACTATGCTATACTTGTGGATAGGAGGCGTTACGTTATGGGTATGGGTCTTTTGTTTGTTGTTGTGTTCCCGCTGATTTTTGTGGCGGGACTCTTGATTTACTACCGGCGACGCGTGATCTGCCGGTCAACCAACGACTTTTTCAGGTCGATGTCCGCGGACACTCGCGGTCAGGATCTGGTTGAATACGCATTGATGGCCGGCTTTGTCGCCGTCGCCGTCGTGGTAACCTTCGGCTCAGTGGCAGAAACAGTTACCCCGATTGTGGGTAAAATTTTGTCTCTGCGAGACATACCTACGCTTATCGTGAGAGTAGGAGCCGCCATTCTGGCAGCACTTTTCCTTAGTTTGATCGTCCTGCGCCGGAAGGAGCGGGCTGAGAACGACAGAAACGATGGGATGTAACGGAAAACAGCCGACCTCGTGGAGATTTGTGAGCCGACACGGCACACAGATCTCCATGGGGTGGTTTTTTATTTACAAATTTATTATTTTCCTCCCCTCTCCTACATCTAGGAGAGGGGTTGGGGGGTGAGGTATTTTTGCTTTTTTTATTTTTATAACATATCCTTATCCTATTATTCTTAATTTATTTGTGTCATTCGTTCCTTATTCGTAATTAGTGTCGTGTCATGAAATTATTAATTGTAGAATCCCCTGCCAAAGCAAAAACTATTGGCAAATATATAGGAAGTGAATACGAGGTTGTAGCTAGCGTCGGCCATATTCGTGATCTGCCAAAAAGTAATAAAAAAGCCATCGACATAGAAGGTGGCTTTATCCCCCACTATGAAATTTCAAAGGGTAAAGAAAAGGTGGTCGCAGAGATAAAAGCTCTTGTAAAAAAGGCAGATGAAGTTTTGCTCGCGACCGACCCCGACCGAGAAGGTGAGGCTATCGCTTGGCACTTGGCTGAAATAATTAAAGATGATTTTGGAAGCAAGAAAAAGATTAGCAGAGTTACTTATCACGAAATTACCAAGGAAGCGATCGAGGAAGCTCTCAAACACCCCAGAAGTATTGATCAAAATTTGAGAAAGGCCCAAGAAGCCAGAAGGGTGCTTGATAGACTGGTGGGATATGACTTATCGGGACTTATTTGGAAAAAAGTCAGATACGGTCTTTCGGCTGGCCGAGTTCAATCCCCAGCTTTGCGAATACTAATGGAAAAAGAGCGAGAGATACGAGCTTTCAAACCAGAGACATTTTTCGTTATTTCTGCAAATTTGAAAGTGGGTGCAATGTCAAGGGCGGGCTTTTTGGAAATTTCTTCAAAGCCCGCCCTTGACATTGCTACCTTCACTGCTTTTTGCGAGGAAGAACCAAAAACAAAAATTGAGGCGGATAAAATTTATAATGTAGCCAAAGAAGGAGTTTGGTCTGTCAAAGATGTGACCGAGACCGAAGTAAAGAGAGCGCCCAAAGCCCCTTTTACCACCTCTACTTTACAACAAGTAGCAAGTACTAGACTAGGGTTTAGTCCTAAGCGGACGATGATGGTGGCTCAAAAACTTTATGAAGCTGGACACATCACCTATATGCGTACTGATAGTTTAAATATGGCGACTGTAGCATTGGGGCAAATAAAAAGTGTGGTAACAAAAAAATTTGGAGCAGAACTTCACCAAATTCGCACTTATAAAACTAAATCCAAAAATGCCCAGGAGGCTCACGAAGCGATAAGGCCCACTCATTTTGAAAAAGAGAATGCTGGCGCAAATGATGATCAAAAGAAGTTGTACCAACTGATATGGCAGAGAGCTGTCGCCTCCCAAATGCAAGATGCCTTGATGATGCGTACCAAGATAACGGCGCAGGTGTCCGCAATGTCAAAGACGGGCTTTGAAGAAATTTCCAAAAAGCCCGTCTTTGACATTGCCACCGTCCCAGATTTTGCAGCCAATGGCTCCCGAGTTATAAAAAGTGGCTGGCTCATGGCTGACCCAGAAGCAAAGAGTGAGGATACCTTGTTGCCAAAAGTTAAACAAGGAGATAATCTTTCCTTATTAGATTTAAAACAAGAAGAAAAACAGACCGAACCACCAAACAGATATAGCGAAGCTGGGCTCATCAAAGAATTGGAAAAAAGGGGTATTGGCAGACCTAGCACCTATGCTTCTATCATCGGTACCATCATAGATAGAGGTTATGTAGATAAAGATGGTCGGACACTTAAACCGACAGACACCGGCGATGTCGTCTCAACATTTTTAGAAAATAATTTTGAAAATTATATAAGCGACACCTTCACTGCCGAAATGGAAGATGAACTTGACCAAATTGCAGAAGGTAAAAGAGAGTACGAACCAACTCTGCGAGAATTTTATAAACCATTTTTGAAAGATGTAAAAGAAAAGGAAAAGACGGCCAAACTCACTAACCTAGGAGACGCCGATCCCAAACTTAAATGCCCCATCTGTGGCGCAGGTATGATAATCAAGCTCGGTAAGGGAGGCAAATTTTTGAGTTGCGAAAAATTTCCAGATTGCAAGGGTATGCGAAATATTGACGGTTCTGAAATAAAGGAAGCAGAACCTATTGGAGTTGACAGTGCAACAGGGCTTCCGGTTTTTATAATGGACGGTAGGTTTGGGCCTTATGTACAGTTGGGGGGACAAAATTCAAAATCCGAAGCACCAAATCCAAAAGAAAAAACTAAAAAAGAAAAGAAAGAAAAACCAAGGAGATCAAGTATCCCCAAAGATAAAGATCCAAATAGTGTTACTTTGGATGAAGCACTCAAATATTTGAGTTTACCAAGAGAGCTTGGGCCACAGCCAGAAACAGGAGAAATGATCTCTGCCAATATTGGCAGGTTTGGACCATATATCGTCCACCAAAAAGATTTTCGTTCTCTCAAAACAGACGATGTATATAAAATAACTCTAGAACGCGCTCTCGAAATATTAAAAGAGCCTAAAAAAATAGGAAGGAGATGGAAAAAGACTTAGAAAAATTAATATCTCTCTTAATTAAAGCTGACGAGGAGGAAAAGGATTTTATAAAAAAAGCATATGAATTTGCCAGAGTAAAGCATGAGGGACAAAGACGCCTGAGTGGCGAGCCGTATTTTAATCACCTTTTTGAAACAGCCAAAAATATTGCCGAGTTGGGGATGGATACTACAACTATCGTGGCTGGATTTTTGCACGACATTTTAGAAGATACAGAGACCCCACCTGAAATGATTGAGAAAGAATTTGGTAAAGAAGTTTTGTTTATAGTCTTGGGTGTTTCTAAACTTGGCGCTTTAAAATACCACGGAGCCGATCGTCACAACGAATCATTGCGCAAATTACTCTTGGCAACTTCAAAAGATATCCGAGTCCTCATGGTAAAACTTTGTGACCGTCTTCACAATATGCGCACTCTTTCTTTCTTACCATTAGAAAAACAAGAAAGAATCGCCAGAGAAACATTGGAGATTTATGCTCCTATTGCTTATCGCCTTGGTATCCGCAAACTTTCTCGCGAGCTTGAAGATTTGGCATTTCCCTTTGTCTACAAAGATGGATATGCTGAAATATCTTCCGTCTTCAAGGAAAATTATAGCGAGAGACTTGAAAATCTAGAGAAATTTATGAAATCAGTTATGAAGGAGTTGGCCAAGGCCAGTTTCGTCAATTTTCGTTCTGACTACAGGGTCAAAGGTCTATACAGTCTGTACAAAAAATATTTAAAAAATAAAAAGGATATTGAAAAAATATACGATATTTTGGCAATTAGATTGACTGTTGAAAAAACCGAGGATTGCTACCGAGCACTTGGCATCATTCACTCTTCTTGGAAACCTTTGCCTGGCAGGATCAAAGATTATATTGCCCGCCCAAAACAAAATGGCTACCAAAGTTTGCACACCACTGTATTTACCGGAAACGGAGATTTAGTAGAAATACAAATACGAACAGAAGAAATGCATCATGAATCAGAGTATGGGGTGGCCGCTCACGCTCTTTATAAAGGAGGCGACAGAAAGCATCTGACGCCGTGGATAGAATCTATGCTTCCACATTCAGTAACAGAAATAAAGAAAGATTTTTTAAGCGAGAGAATATTCGTTTTTACACCCAAAGGGGATGTGGTTGATTTGCCGGTCGGATCTTCGGCTATTGATTTTGCTTATCTGATCCATTCAGATATAGGCAACAAAATGTCGGGAGTAAAAATAAACGGCAAACTTTCTCCTATGCATAGCATCCTTAAAGAAGGTGAGATTATAGAAATAATCACCAACAAAAGCGCCCATCCCAACCGCAAATGGCTGGACTACACCAAGACATCATTTGCCAGAAAACACATCAAGAATTTTATATAGAAAAGTTTTTGATTGAGTAAAGATCTTCTTCTACGGGGATATCTTCGGATATCTTTATTTCTTCTGGAGTTCTATCATCTATTCCTGTTTCTTGTTTTTCCCCATCCATACCCGACACTTCGTTGTTGGTATCTCGATTTTGATTTAGCATATCCAAAATGTCCTGCAAATCATCATTTGAAAAAAATTCAATCATAAGTTTGCCTCCATTTTCTTTTTTCTCAATTCTCACCCTGGTCCCGAGGCTCGCTGTAAATTTTTCTTCCAAGGCACAAATTTCTGGATCAACCGATGCATTAAATTTCCTTACTCTTTCAATAGCGATTTTGCGCGCGTATAGTTCGGCATCGCGCACATTCATCTTTCGTAAAATGATATCTTGGAAAAGCACTTTTTGCTCTTCTGGACGATCGATAAGCATCAAGAGTGGTCTAGTATGTCCTTCATTTATTTTGCCTTCTGAGAGAGATAGGAGCATCTCCTCTGGCAAATCTAAAATACGCATAGTGTTGGAGACATAAACCCGACTCTTGCCTATCTTTTGAGCAATCTGATGATGTTTAAATCCAAATTGATCAGCCAATTTTTTGAAAGCTCTGGCGCGCTCCACTGGATTCAAATCTTCTCTCTGGACGTTTTCAATAATAGCAAGTTCTAATTTCATTAGATCATCTTTGTTTTCATCTCCCTCTCCCATCCGGATAATAACCGGCACTTGAGATAAGCCGGCGATTTTGGAGGCGCGCAGACGACGCTCGCCAGCAATGAGCTCATACTCCACCCCCAAACCATCTTCTTTTACAAATTCTTTACGCGTTACCACCAAGGCTTGGAGCACTCCATACTGCTTTATGGAATCAGCCAAAGCTTTAAGAGCATCTTCGTCAAATTCGCGTCTAGGCTGAAACGGGTTGGGCTTGATTTTATCTACCTCTACCCAAAATATAGAATTCTGATAAAAATTTGAAGTGTTAGACATAACAGTATTTTACATTACAATAATCAAAAACGGAAGTTAAATATTTTGATTTTGGTGGATATTTAAGGTATATTTTATATGCCTGCCGCCGCATAATGCTTTGGCAAGGCGATGCCGGAGTGGCGGAATGGTAGACGCGCACGACTCAAAATCGTGTCTCGCAAGGGGTGAGAGTTCAAGTCTCTCCTCCGGCACTTGACGAAAAAACAAAAACTTATTGTAATACTTGGACCCACGGCAAGTGGTAAAAGTGACTTGGCTGTAAAAATTGCTAGGAAGTTTAATGGCGAGGTAGTCTCTGCTGATTCAAGACAGGTTTATAAGGGGTTAGATATTGGTACCGGTAAAATTATAAAGGGAGAAATGCGGGGGGTAAAGCATCACTTATTAGATGTCGCAAATCCCGCCCTTCGACTGAGCTCAGGACAAGCAAAAAGATTTTCTGCTTCTGATTTTATAGACTTAACAAATAAAACGATCGTTCAAATTGTTAATGTGGGTAAAGTACCAATTATTTGTGGGGGTACAGGGTTTTATATTGACGCTTTACTTGGAGACAAACAAATACCCGAAGTACCCCCAAATGAAAAGTTGAGAAAAGAGCTTGAAAAAAAATCTACAGAAGAACTTTTTAAAATACTCAAAAAACTAGACCCCGAGAGAGCAAATAATATTGATGCAAAAAATCCGAGAAGACTTATGAGGGCAATAGAGATCTGTAAAGTTTTGGGAAGAGTCCCAAAATTTGAATCCAGAACCCAGAATCTAGAATCTAGAAAATATAGGGTATTAAAAATTGGAATAAGTATAGAAGAGAAAGAATTAAAAGAGAGAATAAACAAACGGATAGAAAAGTGGTTTAAGCAAGGACTTTTGAAAGAAGTCTCAAATCTTCATAAAAAAGGTTTGTCTTGGAAAAGAATGTCAGAGATTGGATTAGAATATAAACTAGTGGCAAACTTTTTAAAATCAAACAAAGTGTCAAAGGCGCCCTTTGACACTTTACAACTCAAGAAAAAAATGGGAGAAAAAACTTGGCAGTATGCAAAGCGTCAAATGACATGGTTTAAACGCGACAAAAATATAAGATGGTTTACCCCGAGCAAAGTCAAAGGCGCTCTTCCTTCCCAAATATCAAAAATAGAAAAGGAGGTTAGGAAATTTTTGAAGTTTAGTTAAAGTTATTTTTAATATATTCCTCAACCGCTTTAACATCAACAACTTGATGTTCTCCATCTAAATGCTTTTTATAAGCAACTAAATCCCGAGGGTCAATCAATGATACTTTTATACCTTCCACATCCAAGAAAACGCTTGGATATTTACGGAAGTTATCTTTTGTTTGCAGCCATTCTGTTTTTTCTTTATTACTCATCTTAAGAGTATCTATATCTGTCATATCTATTTCTTGTCCATCATACTCAAGAGTTAAGCCATCACAATCCCATTTCTCATCTCTTGAATGTCCAAACTTATAAGTAACATAGTCAGAAATCTCTGGAATAATAATTGGAAAATATTTTCCTGGAAAAGTAATATCAATATCATTGATTGGGCGAATGGCGCCATATATATGTGCAGCAAAACCACCTCCAATTCTATATGGAACCTGATGTTTATCCAAGATTTCTGTAATCCATTTCAGAGCATTTAAAGTTTTTTCTTGCATATGTTTTAAAAGCATCTCGTGCACCTAAATTAATAATTATTTTTCTAAGGCTTTTTCCTCTTCCGAGTAAAGCACCTCCAACCTATCTAAATTGGTTTTTATTTGACCACTCGTTTCTTTGTCTAATTTCTTTGTTGCTTCTAAGATTTTCTCTGAATCAAAATCTTTTCGATTTGCCCGTCAAATATAAACCAAGGGGTAAAATTATTATCTACAAATACAAGATTACCATGCTTATCATCTCCAAAATTACTTGCAGATGGATCAGTCCTAACCCCCAAAGAACTTACTGCCGTAAGAAAATCTATATACCGATCATCCCAAACAAGTTTTTCTTCACGTTCTTCATTGAATTTCCAGTAGTTCTCTCCATCATCTTTAGGATCGTTTTTAACAGCCATCCTTAACTTGTTATGTTTATTATGAGATTCATCCAATTCTTTTCTTTCTGAAACAATATCTGTATCTTCCCCCTTGAAAGCCAAATGAATATCAGGAATTTGTTTTGGAAAAAGTAAGTGTAATATTTTAGTAAGATAATAACGACCTTTTATTTGTAGTACTGATTCTACTGTATTTTCTTTTCCTTCCTTGAAGCGAGCTACGACTTTTTCTTTATCGTTAGGATGAACATATGCCTCTTTTTCAGCACCTTCTCCGATTTTTTCTAATCCCTCAAAGTTAAATTTCATATCTATATTATAACAACTCTAGGTTTATTTATAACCTATGCAAAATTATAAAATCATCACATTAACGCATCTCGTGCTATGCACGGACTTGAAGTCGCCTCCCGCGCCCCTTCTTAGCGGGCTTTGCCACGCTGAAGCCTTGGCGAAGCCCGCCTTCGCTCCTAAGGCGGAGCTTCGGCGAGGCGAAGGCGGGTGATGGAGGAATCGGACCCCCGAATGCGGTTTTGGAGACCGCCGGTATACCACTTACCTAATCACCCAGTATCATTAATATACATAAAAACAGCGGGTTTGTCCCGCTTGTTTTTACTTTTTTGCTTCTTTGAATACTACTCTCTTGCGGAGCTTCTTGGAGTATTTTTTGAGTTCTATCTTGCGCTCTACTTTGCGCTTATTCTTGCGCGTCCAATACACCTCTCCTGTCCCTTTATTTACTAATCTGATTAATTGGTCTTGTGACATGTGTGTAAGTTTGAAAGTTATAAAATACTGAACAGAAAGATATTAACACATCAAGAGAAATATGCAATATATTGCCCAAACGATAACATCAAATCTTTCGTGACCTCTCCCACCTTACCATCCGCCACTTCAAAATCATCTATCTTAACAATAGGCACAATATCTTTAAAGGAAGAAGTGATAAACACTTCATCGGCCATTTTTAACTCCCCTTCTTCTACTCTTCTCTCCTCTATTTTGTATTTATTTGAAGCAAGCTCTAAAATAATTTTGCGAGTGATACCCTTTAGCATATTTTCGGCCGGAGTGATCAAGGTTTTACCTGCCTGCGCAGGCAGGTTTTTTACTATAAAAATATTGGAGGTAGAGCATTCCAGCACTTCTCCATCATGTGTGTAAAGTATCTCTACCGCTTTTTCTTCCTTTCGCCAATTTTGCAGATTAACCGCTCTAATATAATTTGTAGTTTTGTATTCAGGTAATTCCCGCATATGGTGATAAGTCAAAAGTTTGGCTCCATTTTCATATAATTCTTGAGGTAGTGGATCCCATTTTTCAACCAAAATATAAAAAGTTGGATCTTCAAAATTATATTCAATACCACCCAAAGTACTACCACCAGTCAAAATTATCCTGACATTAGCTCTCTCCATAAATCCATTTTTGAGAGCTAATTCTCCAATGATTTTTTCAGCTTTTTCTTCGGTGACGGGAACATTTAGATTTAAAATATGGGCGCCCGAAAGAAGCCTGTTCCAATGGTCGGCAAAATGAAAAACTTTTCCTTTAAAGACAGCCAGCCCATCATAAATACCATAGCCTCGCAAAAGACCAATATCGTCCACCCTCACTTTGGCCTCTGTAAGTGGCACTATTCTGCCATTTAAAAAACAATATGAATCCATAAATAAATTTTACATTAAATAAAAGAAAATCGCCACGACCGAAGCTGTGGCGACCAGAACAAAATTCAGGACTTGGCCTCAAGAATTTCTGCGGACAACTTTTCGCTTACTTCTTTATCCTTCGCGTGTATAAAGATCGTTTTTTTGCTACCCTGATCATGCACGAACGCGCCACCAACAATTTGGTGTCCATTCATGGCCAAAATCACTGCATCATTGTGATGTATCTCTCCTTTGTAACCTGCGACACCAAAGAAGAAGTTCGAGATCATGGGACCTGAATCTCCATGATACCCATGGCAAATTTGTATCATAGTACAGCCTCCTGACACAAACTTATCACATATATGATATAGGGTCAATTAGACACCTGTGATCTTCTCAATAGACGCTCCGATGCTATTTAGACGTAGTGCCACATCTTCGTAGCCTCGGTTGATAGAGTAGACATTTCGTAATATTGAAACACCCGGTGCAGCCAGCATCGCAATGAGTATAATCATGGCCGGACGTAAAGCTCCCGGACATACCACTTGAGCTGGCTTAAATTTGGTAGGACCATTTATAAAAGCCCTGTGGGGATCAACTAAAGTAACATTTGCGCCAAGCTTATTGAGCTCAGTAAAATAGATCGCCCTATTTTCCCACATCCAATCATGGATCAAAGTTGTACCTTCAGCTTGAGTAGCAATAGGAACAAAAAACGGCAGATTATCAGAATTAATGCCCGGATAAGGTTGGGCATGTATTTTATCTCGCAAAGCTTTTAATCTTGAAGGAAATATTATTATATCTACTAATTTCGTCTTTCCATTTTCTGCAAGATACTCGTTTGAAATTTTACACTTAAGGCCCATGGCCAAAAGTTTAGTTAGTTCGAGAGACAAAAAATTTATCGGGCATCTTTCTATTTCCAACTTTGAGCCGGTTGTAATGGCCGCGCTTATAAACATCATTGATTCAATCGGGTCTTCGCTATTATAATATTCAATCTTACGATTTATTTCTTTAATTCCATGGACCGTTAAGTTGGTGGTACCAATACCTTCTATTTTAACTCCCGCTTTTTCCAGAAAGAAACATACTTCTTGTACTTGATAATTTGGAGGCGCAAAGGAGATTTTAGTCACTCCTGGCGCTAAAGCCGCTGCCATAATAGCATTTTCAGTCGCAGTATCACTTGCCTCATACATAACTATATTTGACGGCCTTAAAGATTTAGAAGAAACAACATATTTTTTATTCTGAGTTTTTATGAGAATGCCAAGGTTTAACAGGGCATATCTGTGAGCAGCAATAGTCCTTTCTCCCATTTTACACCCCCCAGCATGAAGCAGTGAAAAATTTTTGAGATTATAAGCCATGGCGGGGATAAGCATAATACTTGATCTTACGCTGGCAATTGATTGATGAAGAAGACCCTTTTTATTAAATTTTTTTGGAGGGTTTATTTCTAGGGTCTGTCTCTTTAACCATTTATACTTGACACCCAAAGCAGAAAAGATCTCCAGCATTCTGTTAACTTCTTCAATCCTTGGAATGCCGTGAAGGGTAGTTGTGTTTTTATTTAAAAGAGAAGCGCACAAAAGACCCATGGCTCCATTTTTGGAAGGATTTGTTTTTATCTTCCCTTTGAGTTTTTTACCACCACAAATTTGAAAATCTACTGAATCAGAAAGAGAGACTATCTTGTGTTCCAGGGCATCACCTATTTTGAGAAGTTCGCCCGCCGTCAAGTTTTGACCACCAGCCTCCATTCTAGCTACTGCACTCTGAGAAGTATTGAGTCTTTGAGCCAATTCTTCTTGGGTTAAGAAACGTTTTTCGCGAAGTTTTTTTATAAAACTGCCTATGACTCTTTGATTATCCACATTTTTCATAACAATACTATATCATATGTGATATAAAATAAAAATATGATCAAAATTAAAAAACAAAAGGTGGAGCCAATCTTGATGGAGACTTATTTAAGAGTTATATACAACAGCACAGGATCAAAAATATTCAAAAATCTTTATGCCAAAGTAAACGGCAAAAAAACCGACATCACCCAAAACGGCCATCTATCTTGCGCGTTTTATGTCTCTTCAATTTTATTTTTATTTAAGTTAATCAGAGAAATTCACGCCACAGTCGATGGTACCGCCAAAGACTTGAGGAAATCTGGCTGGAAGGAGATCAAAAAGCCAAAGTTGGGATCTGTGCTAGTTTGGAAGGAACAGAGAAATATTGATGACAACAAACCACACAAACACATTGGTTTTTATATAGGTAAAGCGAAGGCTATAAGTAATAATTCTAAGTATGGATATCCAACAGAACACAACTGGAAAATTAGAAAGATTGAATCCATATTTTGGCATCCACTTATAAAATAAGCTCGGAGGTGGTGCTTCCGAGCTTTGATTCGTACTCCAAGTCGACCGAACTTGGGAACCATGGACGCGAGAGTGAGGGCATTTCTTGCCGCATCAGTAGAGAAGACTTCCGTTGTTAAACTGAAGCGCTTGATGCCACCTTGCGCATTAAACTCTGCTACCTTTGCCAACCTCACGCCCGTCTTGCTTGTTGACTCAATGAGCCACTGTTCTCCACTATGATCTCTCCCGAGATACAAACCCACGTGGTTCCATGTTTTGTCCGGACTTGCATCCAAAGATGGATACTTCACCAGCACATCGCCGGGGATCATTTTATCTACAGATGCAATGATTTTCCCAGATACTGCTTGGCGCTGGTTGTCAGCGACGAATGGAATGCCGATGAGCGCGCCTTCCCAGTGTGATTGTGAGGTAAGAGTGGAACAGTCCACCACGGCACCATACTCCAACTCCTCGCTTCGCTTGTAAGAGAAGCCGAGAAAGTCAAGAGATTTTCGGCAGATTTCGTACTGCTCCGTACCGAGGGCGAAGCCTTCGCTTTTCATTCGGGCGAAGATTTCATCCAGTAATGTTTGTTCGTTCATTTTAGTGTCTCCTTTTGTTTTGAGTGAAGGTGAACTCGCTCTCCCAAGCCAAACTGCATGTTGAAAGAGCGAGTTGTCAGATGTTAGGATTTTCAGACAACAAGAAATCAGGTTGCCTGAAGAGTTTTTCCCAAGCGTTCTCGATACCAGTCCGTTCTTCGAAGAAGTGTTTGATGGCCGTGAGATCGCCGGTCATCATTGCCTGAAGGACAAGGGACATAAACTCTCCTTTGCCCCAATACTCGACGAACTTCCTGCTCGGTTCTGTCACTTGCATCGCAAAACGATGTGCTCGTGACAGAGCGTTCGCATCAAATAACTCAAGCATGATCTCACGCTGAATCATTTCCTCAAGTTCGTTTTCGCATTCTGCTTTGCGGACGATTTCTCTGAGAGCTTCACTCACAGCAAGGACGACGATGCCATCCATGAGCAAGTTGAGATTGATCGTTTCCGGAGAACGAGCCGTTAATTCTGGGGACGAGTACGACATGCCGTCCTTGTTCCGGAAGTTGATGCCGTATTGTTCGCGGTATACTTCCGGCACTCGGTGTTTGGCTGCACTGGGTGAGCTTGCCGGCACTCTCATTGCTCTCCGATACGATCGGAAAGTTGAGTGGTGTAGACAATCGTGGAGAAAGTTTCGAACCATCTCCAGCGTTTGAATTGTCGGCGAGATTGTCCTGTTGTTTAGCGCCACCACGAACGAAGCGTGATACCAGTATTGATATCCGAGGTTCCTTGGATCGTGGAAGCCACCAATCGCTGTGTCTGCGGGCGGACAAGCGGTGTAATACCGCCTCTCGCTCACTGGCTCGAGATCAATTTCGTATTGTTGCCTCATACGTTCAAGACAACCATACGCGACGCTCCTGAATTGATCTATGTTTACGACCTCCGCGATGCTATCATCACTCAGACAGACCGCGTTTGGAAGCGTCGTAATCTCAATCGGATCAAGTCTCCGAATGTTCTCGAGATACGCCCTGATGTACGCGCGATCCGCGTTGGATCCGAGATAGATTTCTTTCATTTTGTACCTCCTTCACCATTGGTTATTGGTTTGTTGTTTTCCAAGCCACTCCTCAATACGACGACGAGTGCCCGGCGATGTTTTCCCCGGCAACATTTCGGGATTGAAAAAACTGTGCCTCTCTACCTCGAAATGTTTTTTCGATACTTGGGTGAACGAATCTACGACGAACACCACGATGGTGTCTTTCTTGTATTCGTATGTATTTTCGTATTCGCCCAACTGTCGGGGAGTCGCAGTGATTTGGATGCCGAGTTCTTCGGAGAGTTCACGGCGCAAGGCATTTTCATCTTTCTCGTTTCTACTGACTTTGCCACCAGGAAGAAACCATCCTTCTTGGTATGTGTGTGCCACCAAAAGGATTTCTTCATTCTGGTTCACCACAATTGCTCGCACACCCCGTGTCACAGGGCGCACAATACGCCAGTAGAACCTGCGAAACTTTTGCACGATGGGTAGTAAGAATTTGATCATGTGTTTTTCCTTTCTTTTGTGTTTATCAAAGAACTGTTGTTGTTCCAACTATTGGAGCAAACTCGGTATATTTCTAACACAACAACAGTCTTGAGTCAACACTTTGATTATTTTAGGGTAAAGTCTAAATAATGAACCTGCGAATGCTAGAATTCTAGCATGGAACGCAGAAAGAAAAATTGTCCCAGTTGTTTGAAAACTAAATTCTGGAAAACCGGAGACGGGCGATTGAAATGTCGTCAGTGCCGGAAAACTTTCAAACCGAAAAACAACCCCTGCCGTCTCCGAGAAAAACTTTTACGACGAGTAATTTCCGAATTTGTTCTCGAACATTCCACTAATGTTATTCTGGAGCGGGTGAAAATCACCAAACACAAACTACTGAAAACTCTGCGCCTCCTCCGCGTCTCCATGATCAAAGATGTGCCACCGATCTTTGAAGGAATAGTGGAAGTTGATGAGACTTATGTCGGTGGCCAATGGAGGAATAAACGGCTTGGAACCAAAGAGAACATCAGTGGAATCAAAACGAGGTCGGGGTACGACCAAGCAACCAGTCTTTGGGATCTTGTGTCGGAACGGCAAGGTGTTCGCGGAGTTGATTGACAGTGTTGAAGCTGGTGATTTGCAACCGATCATTGAAAGGAAAGTTAAAAGGGGTTCAGTGGTTTGTTCAGACACTTGGCGTGGCTACACCGGTCTCGCCGTTAAGGGTTATGTTCACTGAACGGTGGAACACGGCAAGAATGAGTACTCCGACCAGAAAGGAAATCACATCAACGGACTAGAAGGATTCTGGGGTTATCTCAAAAAGAAAGGTCTTTATTAGCAACATTATTTAAGCATTCGTAGTTATCAACAGGTCCGAATATTGAACTTTACCCTTCCTAACGCGCGGCGAGGAAATGCCGAAGGCATTGGTAATACCCCTGAAGATTTACTCGTCATTAAAGAGAACAATTTATCGATACCAAACGCCGCCGAATGGGAGCTAAAAGCACAACGCCTCAATTCAACCTCGCTTACAACACTTTTTCACATTGAGCCCTCGCCGCGCCCGAGCGTTCCGCCGGAGCGAAGCGGAGGCGGTCAGTCGTCGGGATTTGTTTGGTAAAAAGTTCGGATTTTGTTCATTTGCAACTTTCAAGCAAAATGGGTTTTGATGTACTCGGCGGTGTCGCTCATCGAGAAGGGTTGAGTGGAGTTGCCGACGCGAACGAAAAATTCTTCTTTGCCATCAGCATTTTTCAAATAGGCCGGTTTATGACTATTTTGAACATTGATTAAACAAACATCCTCATTGCCGATCCCTTCAAAGTTTACTTGCACATATTTGGCAAAAGGCAAGCCGATCATTGTTTTCATCAGTACCGCCAAATGATTCTCGAAGCCGTCGCGATTTTCCTTGTGCAAGGTGTGATAATCGTCCTTTAATCCACAGATGTCGCCCGCGTCATCAACGCCAATCAGGAGCGTTCCGCCCTCGGCATTTAGGAAGCCGACAATTGATTTCATAATCGTTCTCTCAATTTCTTTATTGACCTCGTTTTTGCGTTTATCGAAGCGGAGTGTCGCTTTGAACTCTAGATTAGCGCTCTCCCCTCGCTCGAGTAGTGCTCGAGCATCTCTGGCCGGTTTTTGTTCAGTGAGACTCTCGACGGCTCGTTTAATGATCTTTACCTGCTCGTCGAAGTTGGAGATATTTCGCATTTTGGTCACTCGACCGTCGCGGTGTTCGATGATGATGGTCGCGTGATTTATTCGGCGGCTGAAAGGCGATTGATAGATCTCGATGGAAATGATGTCTGACAAGCTCACAGATTTTTGGTGGCGGAAGAAGATTCCGGACTTCCGGCTGATCTCCTTCTCGCCGATCTCGAAGTAGGTGAAGTACCAATTAACAAAGAGGGCCGATAAGTAGCCGAGTTGGAAGAGAGAAGAGGCAATTAAAATAAAAATTTCATAACGAAGATAATGATGGAAGTTCCAACCTCGATAAAGTAACTCATAATTACTGACGAAGGAGATCAGGAAAAGTATCACAAAGGCGATAATCTCCATCACCAAAACCTCCTTCAAAAAGACAAACGGCCCTTGTTTTACCACCATCTTGTTCATCTTCAGATTTTAGCATAAATCACTATACCCTTGCACGATGTATAGACATTTATATATACTTTAGTGATGATTGCAAATACTAAAATTCACAAAATTGGTAATAGTTTGGGAGTCTATATCTCTAAAAGAGTGGCTGAAAGGGCTGGATTGGACAAGGGAACATTAGTGCAAGTGCGTTCGGTCGGGCAGCGAATAATTGTTGAGCCTGGTAGTCGTCGAGAAACATTGCAAGATCTACTAAAACGGTTCGACAAAAAAAAACATCAATCCATAGTTAATTTTAACAACGATGTCGAACGAGAGATAATTGATTAATGAAAATTGTAACGCCGGAGCGAGGGGATATCGTTACGGCTAGTTTGGATCCTGTACATGGTCATGAGCAAAAGGGTCGTCGCCCGTTGTTGGTAATTTCTCACACTGATTTCAATGTTAAGACTGGCTTAGCTGTCGTTTGTCCAATTACTTCTAAAATTAGGGGCAGTCCGTTTGAGATCAATATTTTAGGAAAGCAAACCATTGGGGTCATTTTGACCAATCAAATTAGAACGATTGATTTTCATGTCCGACGAGCAATTATCTGTGATAGCGTAAACAGTTTTTGCCTGGAAGAGGTGATTGCTAAAATTAAGCTTATTATTGACTGAATGAAATTTACTTCACTTTTGTTCATGCTGGCCCTACTTTCGATGGTGTATCATTCACCAGCGCTTGAGCCGGCGACCCTTCTCTTCGTTGGCGATATCATGCTTTCGCGGGAAATCGGGAAGATTATGACGGAGAAAAATGATTGGACCTACCCGTTTCTCGAAATTAAAAATGTTTTAGGAAAAGCTGATCTTGTTATTGCTAACCTCGAAGGGCCAATTTCGAGTCGGGGGACCAAGGTGGGGAGCATCTACTCCTTCCGCGCCGATCCACGCGCGGTGGTGGGTCTTACTTTTGCCAGCATGGATGTTGTTTCTCTGGCCAATAATCACATTTGGGATTATGGTCGTGAAGCATTCAGTGAGACACTCGAGATTTTGGAGGAAGCGAACATTGATTATATTGGCGGTGGCAAAGATTATTCCGAAGCTCATCAAGCCGTGGTCAGGGAAGTGAAAGGGACAAAGGTGGCGTTCTTGTCTTACACAGATCTGATTCCCAAAACAGTTACCGAAGAATTGTCGAGGCCGACGGTCGCCTTTTTGGATCTGGAACAAATAATTCCGGCTATTGCGCGAGCGAAAGAGTTAGCTGATCTGGTCGTGGTCACTTTCCATTGGGGTGATGAATATGAGACCAAGCATAACCAGAAACAAGAGGAAATCGCTCACGCGGTTATCGTGGCCGGTGCCGATCTGGTAGTTGGCCACCACCCCCATGTTGCCCAAGAAGTCGAAGAATATAAAGGTGGTTACATTGCTTACAGTCTCGGCAATTTCGTTTTCGATCAGAATTTCTCGGTCGACACTCGGTCTGGTCTAATGCTTGAAGTTACTCTGGAGAATAAAAAAATTGCTAAAGTTGATGGACAAAAAGTAAAGTTTACTTCGACCTACCAACCAATTTTGGATTTAGAATAAGGTGTTATAATCCGACAATGGAGCCAGAAATAAAAATGAGATGGTATCACCACCTTTCGCCCCGGGCATACATTTTGATGAGTCTTGGTCTGATATCATTGACGGCGGTTACTCTCTATTTAATGGGACAAGTCCCTTGGTGCAAGTGCGGAGTGGTTCGGCTTTGGCATGGTGTCGTTTTTAGCGCCGAGAATTCGCAGCATCTATCAGATTGGTACACTTTTACTCACATTATTCACGGTTTCGCTTTCTATCTTCTCTTTAAATTATTATTTCCACGATTACCGGTCCCCTTGCGTTTGCTACTGGCTATCGCGCTAGAGGGAGCTTGGGAAATTCTCGAAAACATGGACTTTATCATTAATCGTTACCGTGAGGTGACAATTTCACTCGACTATTTTGGTGATAGTGTTATCAATTCTGTTTCCGATATTTTGGCGATGATTGTCGGGTTCTTTTTGGCCTCGCGGATCCGAATGGCGCTCTCGATTGCCTTGGTGGTTGTTTTCGAAGAGATGCTGGCCTATTTCATCAGAGATAATTTATTGATCAACATTATTATGCTGGTCTATCCTCTTGAAGCGCTCAAATTCTGGCAATTAGGTTAATAATTCTTCGATCGCTTTTTTTATCGCGCCACCGTCGGCCTCACCATTCAAGTCTTTCATTACTGCACCAATGAGTTTACCAGTGTCTTTCTTGTTAGTGATTTTCAGTTCGGATATTTTGGCACGGACGCGCTCAGTTATCGCCTCGCGCGATAACTCTGGCGGCAGATAAGCCCGAATGGTTTCAAGCTCGGTGGCTTCCTGTTTTACGAGATCATCGCGACCACCTAGGCGAAATTGCTCAATTGAATCTTGACGCTGTTTAACCGCTCGGCGAATGAGAGTGGTCACTTCCCCGTCTTTTAAAATTTCATTCGGTTTCCGACGCGTGGCGATGAGTTCATTGGTGCAGGCGGCGAGAAGTCCGCGCACAGCATTCAGCTTCAGCACATTTTTTTCCAACATCGCTTTTTTCACATCATCCTTAATTTGTTGGTGGAGCATCGCTCAATTGTAGCATATAATCCTTTTCATGCCATCGAGTAAGTTTGATAAATTATATCGACAGTTGAACCCGGCCCAGCGGGCGGCCGTTGACACCATCGACGGACCGGTGATGGTGGTCGCCGGTCCGGGGACGGGGAAGACGCAAGTGCTCACTCTCCGTATCGCCAATATCCTGCGTCTTACTGACACGAGCCCCGATAGTATTCTGGCCATCACTTTTACCAATTCCGGTGTCCACTCGATGCGCGAACGCTTGGTCGAGACGATCGGTAGCCGTGCTTATCAGGTCGCAATTCACACTTTCCACGGTTTTTGCAACGAATTGATTAAACGTTATCCTGAACACTTCCCAAGAATTGTGGGGGCTCGTCCAGCCAATCAAGCTGACGAGCTTAAGGTGATGGAGAATGTTATTAATCAGAGTCATCTCAATCTTCTCAAACCTTGGAATGATCCGTATCACTATCTCACGGCGGCGCTCGCGGCCACTGATCGCCTGAAAAAAGAGAATCTCTCACCCCGTGATTTCAAAGTAATTGTGGCTCGGGCGATTAGTGAGTTTGAGGCGACACCAGATCTTTGTCACGATAAGGGAGCACACGCTGGTAAAATACGAGGCAAATATCACTCTCAACGCTCACAGCTCTTTAAGAACCGCGAATTGGTGATTATCTATCGCCGTTATGAAGCCGCACTCGCGGCGAAGAAGTTGTACGATTTCAGCGACATGGTGATGGAGGTGATCCGCGTGGTCGAAGCTGATGAAGATTTTCGCCTGATGCTTCAAGAAGAATACCAATATCTTTTAGCCGACGAGCATCAAGACGCTAACCAGTCGCAGAACCGCCTTCTCGAGCTCCTCGCTAGCTTCCATGAATCCCCGAACCTCTTCATTGTTGGGGACGACAAGCAAGCCATCTTCCAGTTCCAAGGGGCGTCACTTGATAACTTTAATTATTTCCGACGGCTGTATCCGCGCGCGCGGCTGATTACCTTGACTGACAACTATCGCTCGACCCAAGAGATTCTTGATGCGGCTCGCAGTGTCATTCTCTCGAGCCAATCAATCACTGCTGATAGTCGAATCAAGTTACGGTCACGATCCTTGACTAATCAAACGGGGTCTAACAATCGCGAGCGAGTCAGAGTCTACGTCGCTTCTGATGCGGTTCATGAACTTCGCTTTCTGGTAAATGACCTCGAGTTGCGGATTAAAGGCGGGACGCCGCGGCGAGAACTCGCGGTTCTCTATCGTGATAATCGTGACGCGGAAGCGATTATCGAGGCACTCGAGCGCGCCAATTTGCCTTATCGAGTGGCGGCGAGCACCAATGTTTTGACCGATATTGATATTCAGAAATTAATTGCTCTGCTTAGGGCGATTCATCACTTCGGCGATGATCGATATTTGATTCCGGTTCTTCAGCTCAACCTTTTCGGTCTCAATGGGCTTGATCTCTATCGCTTGAATGAGTATGCCCTCGGTAAGCGGCTCAATCTTTATTGGTTGATCAATGATCGTAAGCAATTACAACGACTTGGTCTTAAGCAAGCGACGGCGATTAATAATTTATATCAAATGCTCGAACGTTGGCACCAGATAAGTCACAATCAGACGATCACTGATCTTTTCGGGGCGGTTATTAATGAATCCGGTTTCCTTAAAACTTTACTCAAACATCCACGGGCGGTGGAGAAATTGAGTCGTTTGCACGCCTTTTTTGACGAGTTGAAGTCGCTCGTCGCGGCGGAGCCGCGCTACTCCCTTGCACAGTTTCTCGATCACTTGGCAACACTCGAGACGCATAGTGCCCCCTTGGGGAAGTCGACCACGATCGAGTCGGATGGCATTCAGATCTCGACTGTTCACCGTGCCAAGGGATTGGAGTGGGATTATGTCTACATTATGGGCGCTTATGATGGCCACTTTGGTCATCGTCGCCGTCATAATCGTTTTCTCCTTCCGACGCGAGGTGAAACCCTGCCGTTAGTTATTAATGATAAAGAAGAGGATGAGCGGCGACTTTTCTATGTGGCGCTCACCAGAGCGCGACGAGGGGTGACGATTAGTTTTGCCGCGAAGAGTGAGAGCGATCGGCGGCAATTACCGAGCCAGTTTATCGAAGAGATTGATAAAACCTTGGTCGACTATTTACCAGTGACCCAAAATGCGGCCGGACACGATGATCTCTTACCTCGACGGGAATCTGGTTTAGGCCTGCGTCATCACGAGTACTTGCGACGGCTATTCCGTCAACAAGGTCTCTCGGTAACGGCGCTCAATAATTATCTCCGTTGCCCCTTACGTTACTATTTCCAGAATCTTCTGCGTTTGGTAAAAGTTAAAGACCGACGGCTCATCTATGGTACGGCGATGCACGGAGCGATGTTTGATTTTTTCGAAGAATATCGCCAGGGGAAAAAACCGGGGGGAACTTTATTAACCAAATCGCTCAAAAATCGCCTCGAGCGCGAAGCGTTATCAGTTACCGACCAGTTGGCGGTACTCAAACGGGGGACTAAAGCTCTCGCCGGTTATTATGATCAGCATAAAAAAACTTTTATTCCGCCGCTTATAAACGAGCTTTCGGTTCGCGGTGTTTTACTTGACTCGAAATCATCGCGCCTTGTGCCCCCGATTCGACTCGTCGGCCAGATTGATAAAGTTGAATTACTGGATGATGGAAATACGGTGCGAGTGGTGGATTATAAAACCGGTCGCCCAGGGAAAACGGATGATTATTGGCGCCAATTGGTTTTTTATAAACTCCTGCTCGATCGTTGGACGAATGGGAAGTATGAAGTGAGAGAAGGAGAGTTAGATTTTTTGGAACCGGCGAAGAATGGGATTTACAAGCGAGAGTTTTTCACCATCACTCGTGAAGACACTAAAATTTTGGCAACCACTGTTCGTCAGGTGGCCGCCGAGATTCTCTCACTTGATTTCCTAAACCGTGGCTGTCACAAATCCGATTGCCAATTTTGCACCCTCTGGGCGATGTCGCAGTCTTGAAGTCTTAAACTTTTGACGGCCGTAAATAATTTGAGAGGTGTAAAATTGTAACGATCGTAAACATTTTACACCTGACACAAAAACAAACATAGAATATCCTATCTCGTATCTTCGAGCGTCAGCGAGAAGTAGAGGCCGAGGAGGAGCAGAAAACTAATGAAGATAAAAAGAGAGAGGAGAGAGAAGAACTGAAGCATGATAATGCTCGCGAGCGAACCAGTGAGATAAGCTAGGGGGATTGTTAGTCGCGATAAGCTGATCACTCCGAGATCACCCGCCGACACTTTTTTAAACAAATAAGTTTCTTTCATTGATTCGATCGCGCTGGCGCCAACCCGAGTTAAGAAAAGGAGGCCGGCCCACACGGCGAAGCTCTGGCTGGTGAGCGAGGCGATCGGGATTGTGGCCAAGGCAGCGATGATTAGTCCGAGACTCAAAATTTCTTTTTCTCCCAATTTGCGATCGGCGAGCCAGCCAAGTGGATATTCGATAAGAACGAAGGGGAGAAGCATAATAGTGAAGATAAGCCCGATTTTACCCCAGTCGAAGGCCAGAGTGTCATGGAGATAAATTGGCAAATAAATCACCATGAAGAAATAGAAAAGGTTGAGCAAGAAATCAATCACCAGTATTTTCCGAAGATTGAGGTCGCGGAGTTTCTCCCATAGTCGTAAGCCGTTGGCCGGTAGCGGTCGATCGGTAAGTCGCCAAAACATTTGATAAAGGAGTGGCAAGGCGACGAGACCAGATAGCCAGTAGATGGTTTGATAACTACCGGTGTAATCAATCGACTGGCCACTGATGTAAGGAGCAATCAAAACGGCCGCGTTTATGGTGGTGAGGTAACCACCACGAATACGGCCAGTGCGCTTGTCAGAAGATAGGGTTTCGAGATAAATATCAAGCCAGAGACCAAGGCCAACAATGCTTGAATAAGAAATAATAAAAGCCAGAACCTCGATGACTGGTGTCCGACTCATGGCAAGGGTAATGATTCCAATAAAAAAGGCGATCGCGAACCACCGGCTCGGTTTAAGAATTCCGAAGCGCTGGCCAAGCGTGGGGATAAGCGAGATGGTGAGCATGGCAACCAAAGCGGCTAGCGCATAAACAAAACCGACATTCTTCTCGCCGACAATGGTCCCGAGGAATGACGAGTTAACATAATAGGCGAGCGCGGCGCTTAGGGTGAGTGAGAAACCGGCGAGAAAAATGTTGCGGGTCATAACGAAAAAAACTTTACTACTTCTAACTTAATATTTTCTAGTCGCTGATTTGACACCTTCCCTTTCCGCGAAAGAATTCTTTTCTGTGAAATAATTTTTATTTGGTGAATGCACAGAGCGCTAGTGACACCTTTCCATTCAAACGGAGTGTATCCGGCAATGTCTTTCATTTTGTTTGAAATACATCTTTTTAACATTTACGACCCCTTGCGGGGCCGTTGACGCCTAACGGCGTTGGTATTTCTATATTACCTGAAGTGACAGAGGAAAGTCAATCAAAAATTACCCTGTGGATAACCAAAAAGAAAGGGCGACCGTTTCCGCTCGCCCTAGTGATTATCGGGGTTCCCTCCATAGGTGGGCAAGCGCGCGAATGATATGATTAGGTCAAATGAAAAAACGAGGATTTTTATTCGTTATTGTATTGGGGGTCGCGCTAGTAGTTGTATTTTTATACCGATTTGAACCGAAAAATTCAAACCCCAATCAGCAATCAGACTCTCAACTACGCGTCGTAACCAGTTTCTACCCCCTGTATTTCTTTGCCGAATGGATCGGTGGGGACCTAACGCATATCACCAATATCATACCGGTCGGTATTGAACCACATGATTATGAACTAACTGGTCAGGATATGGCCACGATTGAGAAAAGCAAACTCGTGATTCTAAACGGTGGCAGATTAGAGTCGTGGGGCGAGAAAATAAAACAAAATATTGATCTCCACAAGACATTGATCATCACCGTGGGAGAAGGTTTAGCGACTCAATATTTTGTTGAGGATGAAAAGAATCGCATTGACCCGCATGTCTGGCTAGCGCCAGCGCTCGCCAAGCAGATGGTTAATAAGATCGCCATCGGCTTCGCCGAAGCTAACCCGACAAACGCTGGTTATTATGCCGCCAGGGCCGCCACTCTTGACTTGGCGCTTGACTCGCTTGATCAAGAATATCAACAAGGTCTCGCCAATTGTGTCAGACGAGATTTTATCACCTCGCATAACGCTTTTGGCTATCTTGCCGCCGCTTATAACCTCAACCAAATTCCGATTGCTGGCTTGTCACCAGAAACCGAACCATCACCGCGACAATTAGCAGAAGTCGCGCGATTAGCTAAACAGACCGGAGCAAAAATAATTTTCTTCGAAAGTCTAGCATCGCCAAAACTCTCGCAAGCAATCGCAGGTGAAGTTGGCGCCCAGACAATGGTTCTCAATCCGATCGAAGGTTTGACTGAAAGCGAAATTGTCGCCGGCAGGAATTATCTGACCGAGATGCGTCAAAATCTCATTAATCTCAAAATTGCGCTACAATGCACACCGTGAATCACAACGAAAATATTATCGAGGTCGCTGATATCTCTTTCGGCTACAATGATGATCTTATTTTGCAAAACATCAATTTGACTATTCATCGTGGCGATTATCTCGGTCTCGTGGGCGGAAACGGTTCAGGAAAAACAACTTTGATCAAAATTATTCTTGGCCTGTTGAAACCAGCTTCTGGCACAATTAAACTTTTCGGCGAAGATAGCCATCGTTTTAAAGATTGGGCCAAGATTGGTTATGTCTCGCAGAAGGCCACAAATTTTGATCTCAATTTCCCGGCGAGTGTCGGTGAGATCGTCTTGATGGGGCGATATGGACGGCGCGGGTTATTCCACAGTGTGACCGAACAAGATCGAGAGCGAGCGAAGGTCGCTCTCGAACATGTTGAATTGTGGTCAGATCGAGATCGCCTGATCGGCGATCTCTCCGGTGGGCAACAACAACGCGTGTTTATTGCTCGAGCTTTAGCGGCGGAGCCGGAAGTGATCTTTCTCGACGAACCGACAGTCGGGGTAGAGAAAAATATTAAAGATGAATTCTATGCTTTACTCAAAAAGCTGAACCAGAAACTTCAACTTACCATTGTTCTCGTCACTCACGATATTGAGAGCATGGTTAACGAAGCAATGCATATCGCCTGCATTGACCGAACTTTATTTTTCCACGATTCGGTTCACGAATTTCTAAAAGATTCCCCTGTTATCCATCATCCTCATTCTTAATCCAATCATGTTCGAATTTTTCCAATATAGTTTCATCTTACGCGGCCTCGAGGCGGGAATAATCGTGGCCGTGATCGCTCCGCTCATTGGCGTCTTCCTTGTCCTTCGCCGTTACTCGCTCATCGCTGACACTCTCGCTCATGTTTCTCTGGCCGGTATCGCTCTCGGTATTTTACTCAAGCTCAATCCGATCTTCACCGCCATCGGTGTCACCGTCGCCTCATCGCTCGGCATTGAGCGCTTGAGGGCTTCTCGGCGAGTGTCTGGGGAATCGGCACTCGCACTCTTTCTCTCGGGCTCGCTCGCGCTCGCCACCGTCTTGCTTTCCCTCGGGTCTGGATTGAACACTAGTTTGCTCAACTACCTGTTCGGTTCAATTGTGACGGTCACCCAAAATGATGTTTACACTATCGCCATTCTCGGCATAATCGTCATCGTCACCCTAGTGGCTTTCTATAAAGAATTGGTCTATATTTCGTTTGATGAAGAATCGGCGCGAGTGAGCGGCATCCCAGTTCGATTGATCAATACTATTTTAGTTGTCCTCGCCGCCTTAACTATCTCTTTGGCCATTCCAGTGATCGGCGTTCTCTTGATCGCGGCACTAATCGTTATCCCCGTGATTGCGGCGCTCCAACTTCGGCAAAATTTCGCTCGAACAATTATCTCTGCCGAGATTATCTCGCTCTTCTCCGTTCTGGTGGGTATTTTCACTTCATTCTATTTTAATCTTTCCACCGGTGGAACGATCGTGTTAATCATGCTCGCAATTTTCTTAACCATTTTAGCGTTTAAAAAAACTTGAGTGCTTAACCATGTTTTATGCTAGAATAGAGACATCATGAAAAACACCATCATCATGCTTATAGTTCTTGTGCTTATCATCGGTTTTGGCGTGTACTTTTTAACCCGTGGTTCACCTCAAAACTCTGATCTGTCAACTGATCAAAATGCGGAAACTGATATTAATCAGCCGTCGTCAAACAATGCCCCAATAAATCCAATAGGTGAGCCACCGATTACGGAGCAAAATAAGTTGGAGTCGGTAATTGGGAAATCAATCGAGAACCGCGACATCACGGCCTATTATTACGGTACTGGTGACAACGAGATTTTATTTATTGGCGGAATTCACGGTGGCTACTCGTGGAATACCACTCTTGTGGCTTATGAGCTGATGAGCTATTTGAAGACAAATCCCGACATTATCCCAAATAAGGTGAAGGTGACGGTTATTCCCGTTTTAAACCCGGATGGACTCGCCAAAGTAATGGAGACTTCCACAATCAACTTCAAACCATCAGATGTCGTGGCATCAAAAGCGATTCAAATCTCCGGGCGTTTCAATGCCAACAACGTCGATCTCAATCGTAACTTCGATTGTGATTGGCAAACCGAGGGGAAGTGGCAAAGCAAAACAGTAAGTGGTGGAAATGCCGTATTTTCCGAACCCGAGAGTCAGGCACTTAAAAATTATATCGAAACTCAAACACCACGAGCGGTGGTCGTTTGGTATAGTGCCGCTGGCGGCGTCTTCGCCTCAAATTGTCACGACGGCATTTTACCCGAGACCAATACTCTGACAAACATTTACGCTAAAGCTTCCGGTTATTCAGCCCATGATAAATTCGACTTTTATGAGACGACTGGCGACTTAGCAAACTGGCTAGCGAAAAAGAACATCCCCGCGATCAGTGTGTTACTCTCCACCCATCAAGATATTGAGTGGAATAAAAACCAAGCCGGCATCAAGGCAATTTTAGACTATTACGCCAAATAACTTGTCGTGAGTTTGTTGAACCATGCGACCCATCTATTTTCTCGTTACTGCCGCACTGCTCGTGGGCTTGTTTGTGTTTGTTATTTTGCCGAGCCGCACTACCCCGGAATCAGCGAGAACAGCGATAGAATCAATTGAAACAGTAGATTATGTTCCCGGGCATCGAGCAATCGGTTTATCGGTGGAGGGGCGACCGATCGAGGCCTACACCTATCGGCCTCATCAGCAAGCAGCTGGTCTCGATCAAAAACAAAAACACTTGGTTTTCATCGGCGGGATCCACGGCGGTTATGAGTGGAATAGCGTTCTTCTGGCTTATAAATTTATAGACTATTTTGATGCTAATCCGGAAGCCATTCCCGCCAACTTAACTATCACCATCATCCCGTCGGCTAATCCTGACGGGGTATACAAAATAATTGGTAAGGAAGGGCGCTTCACTGTGACCGATGTCCCTACCGATAAGCCCACCGCGCCCGGACGTTTTAATGCGCATAAAGTTGACCTTAATCGTAATTTCGACTGTCAGTGGCAACCGGAAAGCACTTGGCGGGGGAATCAAGTCAGTGGTGGATCAACGCCCTTTTCCGAACCGGAGACTATCGCGATCCGAGATTTTGTTTTAGGGAATAGCCCGACAGCGGTTGTTTTCTGGCATAGTCAAGCCAACGCTGTGTATGCGTCAAAATGCGAAAACGACATTTTGCCAGAAACCCTTGAAATCATGGAAGCCTACTCGCGCGCCGCTCAATATGCAGCAATTAATTCCTTCGATGCCTATGAGATCACCGGCGATGCAGAAGGTTGGTTAGCTTCAATTAATATTCCGGCTATCACTGTCGAACTCAAGACGCATGAGACCATTGAATGGGAGAAAAATTTGGCCGGTGTTAAAGCCCTTTTTGAATACTACAACTAATTTACCTATGCCTAACTCACTCATCACTTCGGTTATTATTGCCATCGTTGGAGTTGGTTTAGGCATCATTGCTACAAGAATTATTGGACGAAGGAGGGGCGAGGTGAAAACGGGGGCCAACGACCAGAGTTTGCTTCTGATCCAGAATCAATTGAACGAACTGGCGCGAACCAACGCTGAGCTCTCGCGCGTCCTCGATGCTCGCTTAGTCGAATCTAACCGCACGGTCCACCAATCGCTGGAAAAGCAATTCGGTGAGACTAACAAGATTGTACGCGATGTCACCGAACGGCTGACTAAACTCGATGAGACCAACAAACAAGTCATCTCTTTCGCTGATCAACTTCAATCACTTCAGGACATTCTCAAAAATCCGAAACAGCGCGGCATCTTGGGTGAATATTATCTTGAGACTTTATTGAAAAATGTCCTTCCGCCCGGGAGTTACAAGATGCAATACCCCTTCAGTGATGGCACCATTGTTGACGCAGTTGTTTTCGTTAAAGACAAAATTATCCCGATTGATTCCAAGTTTTCGCTCGAGAATTACAATCGGTTAGTGGAAGAACGCGATCCGATGGAGAAAGAACGATTGGAAAAACTTTTCAAACAAGACTTGAAAGGACGCATTGATGAGACGGCCAAATATGTCAAACCGGCTGAGGGGACGATGGATTTCGCTTTTATGTTTATCCCGCATGAGGCAATTTATTATGATTTGCTTGTCGCTCAAGTGGGTACAGTTAAAATTAACACTCGTGACTTGATTGAATACGCGTTCAAGGAGAAACATGTTATAATTGTCTCGCCCACTTCTTTCTTGGCTTATCTCCAGACCGTCCTGCAAGGACTCAAAGCGCTCCAGATTGAAGAATCGGCGAAAGAGATCAGGGCGCGCGTGGAAGATTTAGGACGCCATCTAAGTTCATATGAAGCCTATATGGTGAAGTTGGGGAGTGCCCTGGGGACAAGTGTCGGTCATTATAATACCGCCTATCGAGAGTTAAAAAAGATTGATAAAGATGTGACAAAAATGGTCGGGACAAGTCCGGGGATCGAGACCATCCTTATCGAGAAACCGGCGATTGAAGGGGAGTAATAATCAAAAATTACAACATGAAAAATTATGACAAAACAGGGAAGAAGCCGGGGCAACCGGCGTATCGCACACCATCATGGTTCAAGAGCGCACCCAAACGCCAAGGAGGATTCAAAGGTGGCTTTCGCAAGCCGAGTGTTTAAAGAGTAATGTGAGGAGAAATTTTAATCAACCCCAAGCCGGCGCCTAGCAATCGCCATCGCCACCACGCGAGGGGATTGGCCAGTCTTTTTTGCCTCAGTGAGTACGGTAATGACACTTTTGGTGATCTTTTGCTTCACCAACTTAAACATTTTGTCGGTCGAATAACCACGATGCTCGGCATAAGAGGAGATTACTCCACCGGCGTTGGCGACGACATCAGGGACGATCAACACGCCACGGGAGATAAGTTTGGCCTCGGCCTCCGGCGTCACCGCAATATTGGCCCCTTCCACAATCACGCGCGCTTCAACTTGATCGGCATTACCCACATTGATGACATCGGGCAAGGCGGCGGGAATAAGCACATCAACCGGTAGAGTAAAAACTTTACTATTATCCAATTTCTCGCTGTTCAAGAAGTTGATCACCGACCCCTTCGCCTTCTTCACCTTGAGCAATTCTTTCCACAGTAAGCCATTTCGATTATAAACCGTACCTTTCGAATCGGAGACAGCCACAATTTTCAAACCAGCTTCGGTTAAGAAACGAGCGGCAAAAATGCCGACATTACCAAAACCTTCAATTGCTACCCGAGCGCCAGCGAGGGGGAGACCGCAGTGCGCCAAAGCAATTTTCACTGCTTCGGCCACACCAAAGCCAGTGCTCCCTAATTCGTGGGGGAGACCACCCAAGCGCTTGGGCTTGCCGGTCGCCACTTGTCTTATTCCCACAGCTTGGACAAACACCGCCATCTCCTTCTCGGTCATATTGATATCCGGCCCGGCGATGTAGAGCTTAGGGAGGAAAGGTTTAAGTTCGCGAGCAAACCACTCGACAACTTTTTTCTTGCGTTTAGAGTCAACCGTCTTGGGATCGAAAGTAATACCCGCCTTAGCTCCACCGAAGGGGATACCAGCGAGCGCATTCTTATAAGTCATCGCTCGCGCGAGCCGCAACACTTCTTCCTCACCGACGGTTGACGTCATCCGAATTCCACCCTTGCCTGGGCCGAGATTGGTATTATCAATCACCAAGATTCCTTCGACACCAAGCTCATGGTTGCGAACTTTGATCACGTACCGCGGACCAATGTTATCTGACATAAGATAATAACTCTACCGTCTTGCTTTAAAATTGGCAATATGTATAATTACCGAATTATGAAATTTGCGGTGATTAAGACGGGGGGGAAACAATACCGGGTAGCACCCGGTGATGTGGTGACGGTTGAAAAACTGCCTGAATCTGCTGGTGGGCAAGTGGGAGAGAAGGTCATCTTCAAAAAAGTTCTACTGACCAACGATGGAGAGAAAACTACGATTGGTGTCCCAACAATCTCTGGGGCAACTGTGACAGGAAAAACTATCGCTACTGGCCGATCAAAAAAAATTACTGTTATTAAATATAAATCTAAAGTCCGCTACCGCGTGAAGCGCGGTCATCGTCAACCCTATACTAAAGTTAAAATTGCTACGATCGATTCTGGAGCGCGTTCTTAATTGTGTCGGCATCAGAGTATTCAAGTTCCGTGCCCGTCGAGAGTCCGCGACCCAACACCGTCAATCGCAATCCTCCTTTCGTCCACCTCTCAAGTGCTTGCTTAAGAAATTCGATCGTGTGGTCACCTTCGGGGTTAACGGCTAGCGCTACGATAATTTCTGTTAATTCTTTGGTCACGACTCGTTTACTAATCAGATTTACCAGTTCTCGAAGCCGTACCGTAGAAGGTGGATCTTTATCTAAAATTGGCACCAAACCACCCAAAACAAAAAAATAACCTTGATAAACACCAGTTTGCCTCACAGCTTCTAGGTCAGCGTCTTTTTCGATAATCATCAACAAATTCCTATCCCGTCCGGAATCTCGACAAAGATCGCAAATTTTAGTCGCCCGATGATCAATTGGATAGAAACAAAAACAACTTTCGCATTGAGCGACGACAGTGGTGAGTTCACGGAGATCAGCGATCAAACGCTCAATCGGCCCGTGACCAACGTGGAGAAGATGATAGACGAAACGGCGCGCCTGCCGCGACCCAATTCCGGGGAAACGACGGAAGGTTTCGGTCAAACGATCAATGATGTTCTCGGGCATAAAGAAAGAAGGGGATTAGGTAAACGCGCCGAAATCACTTTTTTCAACGGTTGAGAAACTCACCCGCTGCTCGTCGAAATAGAGTTCGATTGAACCGGTTGGGCCATTGCGATGCTTCTCAATCATGATCTCGGCGATATTTTTCTTATCCGAGGTTTCGTCATATTTGTCAGGCCGATGAATAAACATGACCACATCGGCGTCTTGCTCGATGGAGCCAGAGTCGCGAAGGTCCGAGAGGCGCGGCCGACCACCACGCTGTTCGACGGCGCGATTGAGTTGGGAAAGCGCGAGCACCGGGATATCGAGCTCGCGCGCGAGACCCTTGAGTGAACGCGAGATCTCGGTCACTTGCTGGACAAGAGAATCACTATCTCGCCGCGGGATCATGAGCTGGAGGTAATCAACCACGATCAGACCGAGATTGTGCTCAGCCTTGAGGCGGCGTGCTACCGACTTCATTTTGGTAATGTTGTTGGAGGCATCATCGTCGATGAAGAGCGGCGCCTTCGAGAGGGCGTCAAGAGCATCGCGGATGCGAGAAAACTCATCATCCACCGATAACCGGCCGGTACGAAGCTTCCATGAATCCACATTACTCTCGGCGGCGATCAGGCGATCGACGAGTTGTTGCGAACTCATCTCGAGCGAGAAGACGCAGACTGGCGTCTGACCCTTCGCCACATGGCGAGCGATATCGAGCGCGAGCGAGGTCTTGCCCATCGAGGGTCGAGCAGCGAGAATAATCAGATCGGACTTCTGCAAACCAGCTAACTTATCATCAAGTTGTTTGAAACCAGTCGCCACACCACGGAGAGTGTCACCTGATTTATGAAGTCGCTCGAAACGTTCCCACGCTTCCGCTAGACTATCCTTGAGAGTGATGAAACTTTTTTTAGAAAAGCTGATGATCCCGAGAATCGCCTTCTCGGCGGATTCGAAAATGTTATCAACATCTTGACCCTCATCGTAACCGAGTTGAGAGATGTGCTCGGCCGATTCAATCAAATGTCGAAGTTGAGCCTTTTTCTTAACAATCGCCGCGTAAAATCCCAAATTGCTCGCTGAGGGAACGGTGTTGACCATCTCGGCCAAGTAACCAGCGCCACCGATTGATTCGAGTTGTTTCGCCCCTTGGAGCGCACTGGTCATCGAGATGAGGTCAATCGGCTCACTCTTGTCGAAAAGCTTGAGCATGGCCTTATAAATCCGGCAGTGCTTCTCGGCGTAGAAGTCGTCAGGTTTAATGATCGTCACAATCTCATTCAAACCGGCCGGTTTGACCATAATCGAACCGAGCAAAGCCTGCTCGGCGGAGACATCCTGCGGTGGCACACGCAGGCCGGGTTTCGTAAATGGGGCAGCGACAGTCGCCATGTCACTCGATTGTAGCATAGCCCCAAAGCGACGGAAGCCAGTCAAATCAAACAAATAGGGGATGATTGGGGGATAAATTACTTTTTCCTCAATCTTGGGCCCTCGGGAGTATCTTCAATAGCATAACCGGCAGTGGTGATCTCTTGTCGAAGTGAGTCGGCACGGGAGAAATCGTTAACTTCGCGCGCTGATTCTCGATCAATCACGAGTTGCTTAACTTCATTAGGAATTTCAGAAAAAACCTCTGGCTCGGTAGCCGAGGCAAGGTCAAAACCCAACACTTTGTCGAACTCGAGAATCGTGGTGAGCATGTCGGGCGAGGCGGGGGAGTAATCACCGAGAAGTTGCCAGACAATCGACAAGGCCACCGGCAAATTAAGATCATCATTTATTGCTTCAGTGAATTTGCTTAAATATTCTTGATTGATAATTCCAGTTTTACCACCACTTTTATTTTTTTCTGAAAGATCAAAAACATAATGCCGTAATCTTCGTAAAGAATTTGCCGCCCCGGCTAACGCCTCCCAAGAGAAATTCATCACTGTCCGATAGTGGGCCGAGAGTAACCAGTAACGATACGCGAGCGACGGTACGCCACGAACGATAATCTCGGCCAGGGTAATGATGTTACCTTCCGATTTAGCCATCTTGCTATTCGCCATATTTACAAAGGCGATATGAAGCCAATGATTAGCGAGTGGCCGACCGGTCACCGCTTCCGATTGAGCCATTTCATTCGTATGGTGAGGAAAGATAAGATCCGTGCCACCTAAGTGGAAGTCGATAGTATCGCCAAGAAGAGTGCGGATCATCGCCGAGCATTCGATGTGCCAACCGGGTCGGCCTCGGCCAAACGGCGCCTCCCACCCTACTTCACCATCAGCCGCTTGCCAGAATTTCCAGAGAGCGAAATCACTCGCTGCCTCTTTATCATATTGATCACTCCCAATTCGCGATTGCGTCGCGGTGGGATTAAACTTTAATTGAGCCAATGCCCCATAGTCTTTGGCTTTTGCCACGCGGAAATAAATTCCGTCGACCGCTTGATAGGCCAAATCGCGTTGTAATAAAATATCAATCATCTCAATTATCGGTTTAATATATTCAGTGGCAAGCGGCGTATGTGTCGGCCGTTCAATATTCAGTGAATCAAGATCAGCGAAAAAAGTTTCTTCAAAAGGCTTGGTGAAGGAAGGGAGGGGCACGCCGGCCGCGCGGCTACCCTTGATTGTTTTATCATCCACATCGGTCACATTCATCACCGCTGTCACTTGATAATTGTTCCACTCCAATACTCGTCTTAACCAATCGCTCACCACGAAAGTGCGTAAATTGCCAATATGGGCCGGCGCATAAACCGTTGGGCCACAAGTATACATCGCCACTTCTTCCGATCGAAGAGAGTGGAAGGGGACAATCTTCCGCCGAAGAGTATTGTAAATTTGAAGCGGCGAAGTTAGAGCCATCGGCGATATTTAGCTAAAGCCAACATGCCAAAAAGTGTTGCCAGCATTAAGGCCAGAACGAAATAATAACTGTGTGGCGAATCAGCTAAAGGAAGAATTATATTCATACCGAAGAATTGAGTAATAAGCGTCAAGGGGAAAAAGATAAAAGCCATGACAGTGAAAACCTTCATCGTCTCATTGGTCTTGATCGAGAGAAGGGACTCGTTTGTCTCGCGGAGATCAGTGAAGGTTTCGCGATTGCTCTCGAGCATGGCCCAAATCCGATTATACTCGCCACTCACCGCGCCAAGATAGTAGTGGAAGTCGTCATCAAAGAATTCTCGAGAGACAGCTTGCAAAGAATCAAGCACCCCGCGATGATGCTTGAGCGCCCAGCGGAAATCAAGCAAGGTGTGATTAACTTCGGCCAGAAGTTTGACCATCGCTCGCTCTTCACCAGAAAATACTTTCCCTTCAGCTTGCTTCAATACACCGTTGATATAATCAAGGCCAGTCGTCAACTCACCATAGAGTTGCCGAACCAGGTGGTAAAAGAGAAAGCCGGCATGTGTCTTGTCCTTACCACGATCCTCAAGCTGACTAGGTTGGAAGATGGTGGCAAATTCTTTTATCCCCACCACCGGTTGATAATGAGTGGTAATTAAAAAGTTGTGTCCGATAACGAAATCGATTTCTTCTGTGTCAGCATTATTCTGAACACTACCAGCGTTCACTCGCTCGCTGTAACAAATTTGGCAAATTGGGAAGTGGAGAATAAGATAGATGAAATCGCTATAAAGATCGACTTTGGAACGTAAAGAGGGTTGATTGAGTTCATGGGTAACCAGCGGATGAACTTTGAATTCACGCGCGGCCGAAGCAAGTTCTGACTCGGTCGGCGACTCGAGATCAATCCAGATTAATTCTTTATACTGATGCCGGGTAAGCATAGTTAAATATTTGTTTAGTATATCGCCCTCCCTCGTTGACCACAAGAGGGAAGTGGTGCGATAATGGCCGCACTATCTGAAATCATGCTTCGGTCACTTAAATATCTAGTAATTGGATTCTGCGTAATTGTCTTCCTTGCCGCCGCCTTCGGCGGCGGTCTCTATGTCGGTCTAATCAATAACGAAAACAACGGAAGCGAGTTGAAAACAGCCGAGAGGACGAAAACAAACGATGCAGTCGACAATGTCGATCTCTCGCCCTTCTGGAAAGCCTGGCGAATCTTGGATGATAAATTCGTTGATAGCCATGCGCGCCCCGCCAACGGCGGGGCGAGTACCTCAACCGCCACGACCACTTCCACCACCGAGAAACGGGTTTGGGGCGCGATTAGTGGGATGACCGATGCCCTTGGTGATCCGTATACAGTCTTCCTGCCACCGGAAGAGAAAAAGAATTTCGAGGAAAGTATTATCGGCAATTTTGGCGGAGTTGGTATGGAGGTAGATATCAAAAATCATGTCTTGACGGTTGTCAGCGCGCTGAAAGATACACCGGCAAAAGGAGCGGGGATCAAATTCGGCGATCAGATAATTAAAATTGATGAACAAGAAACTAGGGCACTCACTCTGACCGAGGCAATCAACTTGATCAGAGGTGAAATTGGCAGTTTGGTGATTCTTACTATCCGTCGTGAAGGTGAGGACGATCGACCCATCACCGTCACTCGAGCAAAAATCTCAATTCCCACTCTCGGCACCGAAACGAAAGATGGCGTTTTTATCATCCGGCTTTACAATTTCAACGGGAATGCTACGAGCAACTTCCGCGAGGCCTTACGAGAATTCATCGGCGCTGAAACTGACAAAATGATTATTGACTTGCGTGGTAACCCCGGCGGTCTGCTTGATGCCGCGGTCGATATGGCATCATGGTTCCTGCCCGCCGGCAAGCCCGTGATCATCGAACATCGCGGTGACACCGAGGAAGAAAAGATTTATCGTAGTTACGGTTATGATGTTTTCACTGATCAATTGAAACTTGCCATTCTAATCGATGGCGGTAGCGCTTCGGCCGCCGAAATTCTGGCGGGCGCCTTGTCGGAACACGGAATTGCGACTTTGATCGGGGAGAAGAGTTTCGGTAAGGGGTCCGTGCAAGAACTGGTGGAGGTGACCCCCGAAAGTTCGCTCAAAATCACTATCGCTAAGTGGCTCACGCCTAAGCATAAAAGTTTGGTTGATAATGGTCTTGAACCAGATATTCTGATCAAGATGCCAGATGCTCCACCAACCGCCACCAGCACTGATCCAGTCCTCCTACGCGCCATCGATTTCTTGAAACAGAAGAAATAACCGATTTAAATTTGATTTAAAAAATTAATCCACATTTCACACGGCCGTGGAGGTTGTGGTGTAATTTAAAAAAATAATTATATGTGGTTGTCAATGGTGCGGGGAAATGGAAATAGAGTTATAGTTAGCGGCATGAAGATCGTCCTTCTGAAAAATGTCCCCGAGCTCGGGCGGCCGTATGAGGTTAAGGAAGTCAAAGCCGGTTACGGGCGAAATTTTATCCTGGCTCGAGGTTTGGGAATAATTGCTACCAAGACAGCTCTAGCTCAAGCCGAGATCAAGCGTGACAAGTTGGAGAGAGCGACGGTTGAGAAACGCGAGCGTTTGGTGAAGGAAGTGGCTGAACTCAAGCAAATAACCATCACGCTCACCAAGCGCGCCAATGAGCTAGGGCATCTCTTCAGTGGAATTGATAACAATGACCTTGTCGAAGCGCTCCGCGTTCAAACAACTTTTGACCTTGAACCGAATTGGGTTACCTTGAAACAACCAATCAAAGAAATCGGTACCCACACTATTCCGGTGAGCCACGGCGAAATAAAAACGAGCTTCACGCTCGTTGTTGAACCAGAAATTAACGACGCTAGTGTTAGGTCACATTAACCATTTTCACCAGACGCTGACGAGAGTCGTAGTTAGTTTTCCTTTTAGTCGCGAAGTTGACTACTCCCGCTGTAAGAGCGAAAATAGTATGGTCTTTACCGAGACCGGCATTCTTACCCGGGACGAAGTAGGTCCCGCGTTGGCGGACGATAATTGCTCCCGACTTGGCGGTCGCGCCGTGCGCGAGTTTGACCCCAAGGTATTTGGGGTTCGAATCTCGAAGATTCTTAGCGGTACCGCCAGCCTTACGATGTGCCATAGACTATATGAGTATAATCGAACGTCTAGATAAAATCAAGCCTTGGTTAATGCCAATCAATCTTATTTTGATCGGAACGCTTGGCTTTGGTCTTGGTCGTTGGTCGAAGATTGAAGAAAGTAAAACCCCAGTCTTGATCGAAAATCCAATTTTGGTAGGGGAGTCGACGGCTAAAACAGCGACTGCCCTCAACACACCGACAACCACGATCAGTAATAATAACGCGAGCAAAAACTTTGTTGCTTCAAAAAATGGTACCAAATATCATTACCCCTGGTGTCCGAGTGCGGGAAGTATTAAAGAGGGGAATAAAATTTGGTTCGCGACTATTGAAGAGGCGAGAGCGGCTGGTTACGCACCGGCCTCTAATTGTCCGGGATTGTGAGAAATTTTCCCAACTGATATAACATGTCGCACAATATATCTTTTGCGACATACACCATTAAATATCCCAACAACTCTGACTCCAACGCCAGTGCCGATCGCCATCATTCTTTATAAGCCACATGGCGTATTCAATATTCCCCGCTGGCGTGTAAATATCGAAACCCTTAGTCTGGCTCTGTTCCAAATGATACTTCTCATTGATTTGAAAAATCCCAACATCCGAAGGATTTTTATTACCACGCACCAAAGACCCGTCCGCACGAAATTGCTGAAGACGACTCTCACAGCGAGCAATATCAAGTGCCACGGTCGAATCAACCCCATAGTGCGCACTAATTTCTTCGATGAGCTCCGGAATAGTGTATTCTTGAACTTGATTCATCGCCATCGAGGTCGAATTGCCACTACCAGTGGCGAAAGAAACCAACTGCGAGATAGCTATTAGACCGTTTAGGCCGATAGTGTTAAGGGATATAATGGTAGTAAAACAGATCAGGCCTGACGCCTAACCTGTCAAATAAGCTTTATAATGCAAGGGTATTTAGCCAACCTGATCTATCGATCTAAATACCTAGAACCACCCTAGCATATTCCCCCAGCCCTGTCTAGTTCTGAAACATCAATATGACTTTGTCAACAAGAGTCTGCAAATCGATGTGAAAATAAGATAAAACAAGAGCGATGATAATCACCAATAAGATAAACTTGAACATAATTATAAAAATATCATAAATAGATAAGTGGATCAAGATAAGCCTCCGGGCTAGTCAAGGGCATAGTTATTTTTGCCCCCGCACAACTTTTGAAATTATACTCCCCAACTCGTACTCCCTGGGTAACTAATACCGAGAGATGAAGATGTGGTCCCGTCGAATAGCCAGTATTGCCACTGTAAGCGACTACTTGACCGGTTTTTATTATCTCCCCAGCGACGGCTTTAATGAGTGAGAGGTGACCATAAATGGTACTCAAACCATTCGCATGTTTAATCAACACCCATTTGCCGTAAGAAGCCCCAGGACAAGCTCGATCCGTATCGCCAACGGCCGTAATAACTCCAGCCAGCGCCGCCTTGACTGGTGTCCCCACCGTGGCTCTGAAATCAACCCCATTATGTGTCCCCGAAACATAGAGGCGTTTGGCATCCATCGTTTTGCCAAATTGCTGAGTGATAAAAATACTTTCAAGTGGCCAGGCGAGAATCCCCTTACCGGCCGATGGAATGCTTTTGGGATCGATCACGATTCGGAGTTGATTCTCGAAATCGAAGAGTTCTTTCTCAAAGGCTTCTTTCTTCGCCTGGGTTCCCACCAACAAAATTTTATAATTCGCCTCTTTATTCTTCGTTGATTTAAGCAAGCGGTCCTTCTCGGCCTTATTATCTTCGGCCAGAACTTTCTGATCCGCTAAACGAGTTCGCAACCGGTCAAGTTCATTGCGCTCGTTTTCGGTCGCCAATTTCGAGACTTCAAGCTCACTACGGAGAGAACGTAGGGTCGCAATGCTATCTTGCACTTGATGTTGTAGGGCCGTTAACTGGTCGAGTTCGTTCCAAAAATCGGCGAGGTGTGGATAAGCAAGCATGATCTCAAATAAAGATTCGTTATCTCGACTTCGCCACTCTCGGAGACTTTCACCAAGCGCCGCTTGACGGCTAGAGACGGTCCGATTTTTGTTACCAATATCAAGGGCGATTTCTTTAATCTTCAAATCAGTTAATTCAATTTTATTTTCGGTTACTTTAATATCGGCGGCTAACTTCTTGCGCGTTGTTTCCAGACGTTTAATTTCGCTCTGCAAACTTGAAGATACTTTAACTGTCGCCGTAAGTTCTTCCTGATAACCAGTAATCTCGTTCTCAAGACGCTTAATCTCTGCTGACCGACTAGCGATCTGTAAGCGCAATTCATCGGCCGTCGCCGCGAACGACGACTGGACAAAAATCGCCAAAAGAACAAAAACTGCAACAAAAGTTATGACTCCCCTATTCAACATCGTAACGATTAAGAATTTTCTGCAGGCGAGTGAGAGTCTCTTTCTTGCCGAGAATACTAGCGATGGTGAAAGGGTCGGGTGAACGTTCGCGACCGGAGAGTGCGACACGAAAAGTTCCAAGTACCGCCGCTCGGCCGATCTTCTCCGCATAAGCGGTTAGCGCTGTTTTAATCTGTTCAGAGTTAAAACTGTTTTCGGAAATACTTTTTAGCAAAGTAATAGTTTGGCTCAAAGTTTCGGGATTTTTTAATAATTTTCGAGCGACCACCGGTGTTGTTCGAAAATAATCATATTCCCCGTTCGCGATAAATGATTTGGCTTCTTCAAGAGTTGCCACTCGCTCGCGGAGAAGCGGGATGAGTTTCGGGCGAAGTTCAGTCGACCAGTCGGAGGTAAAACAATCTTGCCATATCGTTTCGGAGACCTGCTTCAAGTATTCTCGATTCAACCATTTTAACTTCTCGAGATCGAAGATGGCACCGCCATGTTGGATCCGCTCGAGTGAAAAAAGTTTGACCAATTCTTTCAACGAAAAAAGTTCTTGATCCGTCCCCGGATTCCAACCAAGCAAGGCAAGGTAGTTGACCAAAGCCTCCGGTAAATATCCTTGATCGCGATATTCAGTGACACTCACGGCACCGTGACGCTTCGACAGCTTTGAACGATCGGGGGCCAGAATGAGTGGGATATGAGCATAGATCGGACGCGGAGCGCCGAGTGCCTCCTGAATCAAAATTTGTCGCGGGGTGTTGGAGATATGATCTTCGCCACGAATCACATGCGAGATATTCATCCGCCAATCGTCCACCACCACCGCGAAGTGGTAGAGTGGCTCGTCAAGACTTTTCGCCATCACGAAGTCACCAAGCTCGGTAGTATCGAAACTTATTTCACCACGAATGAGATCAGTAAAAGTGATCACTTTACCCAAATTGCGCAAACGAATCACCTCTCCCCTTTTATCTTTTTTCTCAATCTCTTCCCTAGAAACATAGGCTGTATTGTTTGAGATTAATTTTTCCAACGCCGCGCGATAAATCGCCGAACGTTCAGATTGGCGGATCGGTTGGGCATTATCAAATTCGAGACCGAGCCAAGTTAAACTCTCGATAATATTTTGTTCGAATTCCGGCTTCGACCGTTCACGGTCGGTGTCTTCAATCCGCAAAAAAATCTGTCCGCCATTTTGCTTGGCAAATAAGTAATTAAATAAAGCCGTTCGAGCACCACCGACATGCAATGGCCCCGTCGGACTTGGTGGAAAACGCACAATTACCTGTTTATTTTTCATGACTCACAATGATCGATAAGATTTCGGCGGCGATTTTTTCGGCAGCGTCGGGGCGAGCAAAACTTTTTGCTCCCACCCGCATCGTCGCGAGCAATTCTTGATTATTGAGTAAACGGAAAATTTCCGATTGGAGCACTGAGGGGGTCAAATTCCCCTGCTCGATCACCGTCGCTCCACCCGAGCGAGCGTAAGTGAAAGCGTTGGTGCGTTGATCATGGCTGATTGACTCGGGAATTGGGATAAGAATCGCCGGCAGTCCCCACTGGGCGAATTCGAAAATTGAAGAGCCGGCGCGCGAAACAACGAGCGCCGACGCTCCAGCCACCATTCGAATCGCCGAGCTATTAAGGAAGCCTACCGGTTTATATCGCGCGCGGAAAGATGATTTCTCCAAGACAACTGACGCGCGTTGCTTCACTTCCTTCAAATTATTTTCACCCACTTGATGGACAACCTGACATTTCCCTAAGAGAGTCGGCAAAATGTCGAGCAAGATTTCATTGATAATCGCGGCCCCCTGTGAGCCACCCGTTACATAAACAATGGGAAGATTTGATTCAAGATCCAAAAACTCGCGCGCGCCAGCAGTGAGCGGGTAGAGAAGATCATGACGAATTGGATTACCAGTAACCGCCGCCACTGATCGCTTTTTCTCTGGGAAAAAAGTGATAACTTCTGGATAAGAGACGGCGATGCGCGTCGCTCGGCGCGCCGCAAAATAATTAACGCGGCCGGGCCGAGAATCTGATTCGTGGACGAAGATAGGGATACGGAATAAACGCGCCGACACCACCACCGGAAAACTGGCATAGCCACCTTTACAGAACACCAGATCGGGATAAATAGCGTAAAGTTTTATGATTGCCTCAATAATGCCGATGCCGGTTTGAAAAAAATCGGGAATAATTCGCCAGGAGAAATAGCGCCGCAAACGGCCGGCGCGCACGCGCCGGAACTCAATCTGATTCTCAAATAAGGCTCGCTCGTCATAAGGATTTTCGGAGAGAAAATAGTATTTAAGATTGAGTAACTTGTGCTTACGAGCAATCACGTTGAGAGCTTCCACCACTGCGATAATCGGATAAAAGTGCCCGGCTGTTCCCCCACCAGTAAAAATGATTTTCATAATATTTGCATTAGAACCGCGATTCGCGGGCCACATTCAGTATAACACCAGCCCCAAGCATGGAAAACAAGAGAGCGCTCCCGCCATGACTGACAAAAAGAAGCGGAATTCCGGTCAAAGGAAAAAGACCGAGCATTGAAGCGATATTGATGAACGCCCCCGTTGTCATAAGAACAATGAAACCAACCACTAATAATTGACCAAAACGATCAGGGGCGCGGGCGGCAATTCGCAAACCCCAGATGACAAAAAAAGTAAAAGCGGTCACCAAAGCGCCACCGCCAAGCAGACCAAATTCTTCGCTCGCCACGGCAAAAATAGAATCCCCGATCGGCTCCGGTAAATAATTGAACTTCTGAAGACTTTGACCGAAGCCACGGCCAGTGGGACCACCGGCGCCAATGGCGATAAGCGACTGGTTGATTTGCCAAGCTGAAGACTCGATTTTTTTATCAGGATAGAAAAAAGTGAGGACGCGTTCACGAACGTAAGGTTTGAACATAATAATAAGCGATAGACCAATCAAAGTGATCAAACCTAAAACCAAAAGTTGCCGCCACTTAGCACCCGCGACAAAAAACATTGCCATAGAAGCACTCAATAAAACAAGAAATGTTCCGATGTCTGGTTGAGCAATAAGCAAGGCCCCCACTAAGCCAACAAAAATCAAAAATGGGGTAAACCCTGATCGCCAAGTGGTAACTCGATCACGAATTTTCGACAACCAGGCGGCGAGAAAAATAATCAAGCTGAATTTCAGAAGTTCCGAAGGTTGGAATGTTCTTGAACCAAGAGAAATCCAACGATGGGCTCCGCCGGAGGCAAAACCAATTCCGGGAACAAAAACCAGCAAGGTCATAATTGAAGCAACGATTAGCAGCCATGGCGCAACTTTCAACCAATAGTGATATGGCCACCGACGGAAGATAAGCAATAGGACTAACCCAACCAAAAGCGTAAATAATTGGTTAAAAACAACTTTGGTGTAACTGGCACCATCTCGACTAAGCAAACCCAGGGAAGCGGATGAAAAAATAAGGAAACCAGCCGCCGCTAAAACAATGATGAAAAAAAAGAAACGCCGATTTTTCTTCCGGGATCGAGAAGACATATTAACGGCCAATAAGAGTAATAATCATACCGATCACTGCCATAATAATTCCGATAATCCAATAACGCATAACTATTTTGGCGGGCGACCAACCGATGGCCTCGAAGTGATGGTGAAGCGGGGCAATGCGAAAAACTTTTTTCCCCTGACGAAATTTTTTCGACCCTAGTTGAATAACATTCCCGAGCACCGTAGCAAAAAGAGGGAAAGCAATAATCGGTAGGGTCACGACCGATTCGGTTAAGAAAACAATAATCGTCAGTGTCGTCGTCAACCCAAGAATTCCCGTCTCCGACATATAGAATCGGGCCGGCGGAATATTGAACCACAAGAAAGCTAAGATTGCCCCGGTCACGACGGCACAGAAAGCCGCGAGATCAATCTGATTTTGGAAAAAGGCGATACCAGTGTAGGCACCGAAAATAATGGCCATCACTCCCCCCGCCAAACCGTCTAGGCCGTCAATGACACTGCTCGAGAAAAGAAAAATCATTATCAAAACGAAAAAGGGAATGATTAGCCAACCAATCGAGAGTTCACCACTGAAAGGGATATCGATTGAGGAACGTTCGAGTTTGAAATAAAACCATAATGCTCCTAGAATTCCTAAGAGAGTCACGAGAAGGAGTCGTTTGCGGAAAGAGAGTCCCCCAGCCACATATCTTCCCTTACCACTTATCTCAAGCCAATCATCGGCCAAACCAATTAGCGAAGCCATGATTAAAGTGAAAAGAGGTAACCAAGTCTGATTACGACTTAAGAAATTTAATTTTTCGGTCACCGGTGTTGGATAAAAAACAGCGATGAGAGCAAAAAGTAGAGTAACCAGTCCAACGGTGGCCCAAATAATTATCCCGCCCAAGCGAGGAGTCCCGACATCGCGATCGTGGTGAAGTTGATCGAAGATCGGTGTAGGCTGACCATCTGGCGCCACCTTGCCCGCTCGCTTTTTCCACATTCGATGCTGGTATAAGTAATGGGTTAGAATTGGCGTAATCGCCACCCCGATGAAGAAGGCCACCGTGGAAGGAGCAAAAACTTTTACCACATCGATAATCATGATAATAGATAAGTCTTAATCACCGTGTCCACTAAAGACTTCACATCGGTAAAACGCCCCGACTCGGTTGAGCCCAAAACAACAATCACCACGGGCTGATTCAATCCACGGTCGAAAGCGATGGCCAGAGTCCCCGCCGCCGCATCAGTAAAACCAGTTTTTGATCCCAAAAGGCCGGGCAGATCTGATAAGATTTCATTGGTGTTCTCGAAGCGATGACGCAGGCCTTCAACCGTTGGCACTTCAATCTCCTTAAATCTGGTCGACGCTAGCAACTCTGGCCGAAACGAGAGGATGTAAACGAATAGGTGTGCGATATCATAAACTGAACTGTATGATCCGGCCGCGCCACTATTGAGGTCAAGACCAGTCGAATTAGTGAAGACTGTTTGAGCGAGATTGAGTCTCTTGGCTTCAGCATTCATCGCCGTCACCAGATCTTGGCCAATTGAATCTTGAGTAGCAGTAGCCAAAGCTAGTGCCCCATTATTGGAAGAACTTATGAGGGTCAAGGCCACTAAATCCTTGAGTTGATAATGACGATCGGGAAGATCGGGGAATTGAACGATCGTTGACTCTGGTAGAAATTCGGAGGCCACGAGCGCCGACATCACTTTAGTGAGAGAAGCAATGGGCAAGCGTTCGTGTTCACTCTTAGCATAAAGCACTCGACCAATGTCCGGTTCGTAGACAAATGCCGCCTTCGCCTCAATTGAGAGTGAGTCAAAGAGATTAACCGCGACCGGCTGTGGTAAAACATACGCTTGAAACCAAGTAAAATTATCTAGCTCTAACCAGAGACCGTAAGAGGCAGACAGAATCGCCACGGCTGCGAGAAAATGCTGGATGAATGGTGAAATCGTTTTCATACGGTAATAGAGTTAGTGGTAATTTCTCTAAGTTTATCAACCACTCGACGATAATCTGGCAATTCCGAAATTTCCTTAACTCCGAGCCAAGAGAGAAGCTTGAAGGTGGGACGATAAAGGAAACCGCGAGCATCTGCTGGATTAGTGATCTTATTGATCAAACCACGTACTAAGAGATTACGGAGAATGAAACTCGAATTAACGCCGCGAGTATAATCAATCTCGGCGCGGGTAACAGGCCCACGATAAAGTACGATGGTTAAAGTCTCGAGTCCAGCCTTCCCAATATCGCGCGCCAGTTCATCTTTAGTCAACTGTTCAATCAATCCCCCCATTGCCGGCGCTGTACCTAGCATCACCTCATCGCCATTGCGTACCAAAACAATCCCCCGACCGTTCAGTTGAATCGTAAGCGTTTCGAGAGCTTGAGCAATCTCATGCTCGTCGCGCGAGAGCGATCGAGCGAGATCAGCCACGGTCAGCGGTTCTGCCTTCCAAAAAAGAATGGCCTCGATTTTAGCCGTTAAATCCATGTCAAATTCATGATAATAATAAGTGAGACAAATTATAACCTGAAAAGGCGGATCTTAGCCATAGCGCGGCGTGTTTGAATCTCTGGTCTCAATCTTAATATCGGAGAAATGCCCAGGTTGAGTGACACTCACCAGGCCTTGTTTAAAAAGTTCGAGGAGAGCGAGAAAACTAACGATAACACTTATTTTATCACTTTTATCTTTTACAAAATCTTTAAAACTCATCGACAACACCGATTCCATTCGGCGCGTGAGATCAGCGATCACTGATTCGATACTGATCAAACGTTTGACCGAAGTGGTTGGCAAAATTTCAGTTTTAGGTAAATTACGAACCAGTTGTTCTATCACTAAGTGTAGGGCCGGTAGGGTAATTTCTGGGGTTGGCGAAAAAATTGGGTTCACCACTCGCTGTCGCGGATCGCGATAAAAAATTAGTGGCGTCGCCAAGGCTTCTCTAACGAACGAGCTGGTTTCTCGAATCAACTGATAGAGCTTAAGTCGGCGCTCGAGATCACCAATCTGTTCTTCTTCTTCACTGGTTACCGGCAAAGTGGGGAGAAGCGAGATCGATTTGATTAATATTAGAGTTGAAGCGATGACGACGAAATTGCCAAGAATTTCCATGGTCGGACGCGGAAGTTCCTTAAGATATTCAAGGAAACTGTCGGCCACAGTGGCAAGGGAAATTTTATTGATCTGAAGTTCTCGCTCCTCAACAAGTTTGAGTAGGAGATCGAGCGGCCCCTCAAATTCTCCAACTCGAACGGCAAAAGTCTCGGGCATTGCCCCTAAATTTTACCCGACTTAGCCCTATTTCGATAGCTTGACAAACAATGCTTTGAATGCTAGCTTGAATTTGGATTTAGCAAAAAAGTTGAGATAACGTGTCTCAATAAATCGCACCTTCACAACTCAAAACAGAAGGAGAATTATCGATGTACGACCCCTATGCTGGATTCACCAAGACCGTTCTCTCGAACGGGCTTGAAGTCCATTCCGTATTTTGGGATCGCCCCTGGATTGGGATGATCGTAGTCGTTCATAGTGGTGGCAGAGAAGATCCAGTGGCAATGCCGGGACTAGCCCACTTTGTGGAGCATCTTGTCAGCCAAAACATTCCTGACCGAGAATTCGATTCGACGAAAGAGTTCTTCGAGACTTGCGGTGGACTAGTGGAATTTGGTATCACTAACTACCTTTCGACTCGATACAAGTTCGCTGTTCCAGCTCATCTCGCTACCTTCAGCGAAGCTCTGGTGATTTTCGGCTCAATGCTCCTCGGAGCTAAACTTGAGAAAAAGGTGGAGCGTGAGCGCAAGGTTATTTTCCGAGAATTCAACTGGCGATACCCATTCCTCGAGCAGTTGGATTGGGACATGGGCATCCGGCGCGCTTTGTTTAAAGGACATCGGCTTGAGACGTGGAATAGACCGCTCGGTCGACCAGAGGGTTTTCTTTCCGTCACGGAAGCTGACCTTCAAGGTTTCTACGACCGGCACTATGTTCCGACGAACATGAGCTTAGTGATCATTGGTGGTCTTCCGACTGAAGCAGTGATCGCTAGACTCGAAGAGAGTCCTTTCGGGAGACAAAAGGTTGGCACAAGGAATTCAATTCCACAGCCATTCAATCAATTTCCAGTTCCGATAGAACGAGCTAAGACTGTAAAGCTTTCCGACTACATTAGCCTTAAGATTGACCAGACAGAATATAAAGCGACTTGGGCTTTCCCTGCTGATTTTCCCCGGCAGGCCCGCCGAGTGTTCGATCAAATGCTTAGGAAGATTCTGTTCGATGAGATCCGTGAGAAGCGTGGCCTCGCTTACAACATCGGCACAGACTATACTGGCTTCCATGATGTCTACGAATACGAGATCAAAGGAATAATCAGTCCGGACGCTACCCCTTATATCAACGAGCTTGTCCGTAAATGCATCTCGATGATTCCACAGAGACGGGATCTTTTCGATCGAAAACGGCGGTCTTGCCTCCAGCAATGTCTGATGACTGATGTTTCGGGATCGGACCTAGCCAATAACTCAGCCGGAGATTTAGCTTCTCATCATCGAATTATCCCGATTCAGGAAATCTTGGAGGAGCTCAATCTGGTCACTTATAGACAGATGACCGAAGCAACCGTCCTCCTCAGCCCTGAACGACAGTATACCTTCATCACTTGTCCTTGAGGAGAAAAAGAAGAGACCACAGTAAAATATGTCAAGGCTTAGCCTTGACATTAAGCGCCCTCTCCGGGGGGCGCTTTTTTTTCTCTTCGAGAATTTTGATTCCTAATTCTTTCAATTGCGCGGGGTCAACAGATGCTGGTGCATTCATCATTAAATCTTTCCCCTCCCCTGTCTTGGGGAAAGCAATCACTTCGCGGATATTGGGCTCACCAGCGAGGAGCGCGAGCAAGCGATCAAGCCCCCAAGCAATACCGCCGTGTGGCGGCGCGCCAGACGCAAGGGCGTGGAGCATGTGGCCGAAATCACTTTCAATTTTTTCTTTAGCATAACCGAGAATTTCGAAGACCGCGCGGAGAGCTTCCGACTCGTGATTGCGGATACTCCCCCCGCCAATCTCGAAACCGTTCAGTGTGACATCGTATTGGGTCGTCTTAATCTCACCTAGCTTCTCTTGCTTCAAGAGCCATGACAAATGCTCTGGTGTCGGCGCCGAGAAGGGGTTGTGAGTGAAGGTCCAACCGCCATCAGTCTTCTCGAAGAAGGGGAAGTCGATCACCCAACAGAAAGCGAGTAAATTTGGATCCGTTTTATTTTCTCTCAAATCTGGCCGATCGGTGCCATACTTACTCATCGCTTCGTCGTAGGTTAGACAAGGGAAGGGTAAAGTTTGAATCTTCTTCTTTGGCACCAACTTTTTCACAATCTCAATCAGCAGTGCTTCATTGAGTGCCATCACCTCCTCGCGATTGACGAAGCTCATCTCCAGGTCAAGCTGGGTGAATTCCGGTTGGCGGTCACCGCGAGTATCTTCATCACGGAAGCAACGAGCAATTTGAAAGTAGCGCTCCAAACCCGCCACCATTAGCAGTTGCTTATATTGTTGCGGCGATTGCGGCAAAGCGTAGAAGAAGCCGGCAAAGAGTCGTGAAGGAACGAGATAATCCCGCGCCCCTTCCGGCGTCGACTTGGTGAGAATCGGTGTCTCCACCTCGGTAAAACTTCGCTCATCCAGATAGTCTCGGATCAGTTTAATCACATGATGACGCAGACGGAGATTCGCCTGAAGGCGCGGTCGACGCAAATCCAAATAACGATACTTCAAACGAATCGCCTCACTAATCTCCCGCCCATCACTTATAAGATCAAAAAGGGGGGTCTTGGCTTCATTCAAAATTTTAATTTCTTTAGCCACCAGTTCAATATCGCCATTCTGGATCTCTAAATTGATCATCTTGTCTGGTCGCTTATTGATCTGCCCGACAACCTCAATCACCCATTCCGGGCGAAGGCGATCCGCCAAAGTGTGAGTCTCAATCTCATTCGGTAAAGCGACCACTTGCACCGAGCCACTTCGATCGCGAACATCGAAGAAGATAAGCTTACCGTGATCCCGCCGCACGCTGACCCAACCCATAACCTTCGCCGTCTCCCCTATTTGTTTATCCAACGTCCCAATCATTGTGCGTTCCATAATAACTTATTTATAACATAAAAAACTCCGAGCCACCACTTTGGTTCGGAGTTAAGAAAAAAAGAAAGGAGAGAAAATCAATCGAGGTCATTGGGTTCAACCGCGTGCCAGTCACCAAGATATCTATCCACTATCGGTTCGTAGCCGATAGTGAAACGGCTAAGAGGATTCTCCTGATTGGTGGCATGAACAAAGCAGACTGGAACAGTTCCCGTCCCGTGATCGAAACAAAGGGATCGTAGGTCGTAGGCCGCCGATAAATCAGTTCCAAGATCGATGAAAGTTTCCATTCTGATTCTCGTTAAGCCGGCTAATTCGGCCATCCGAATCATGTCCTCTCGTGCTCGAGAAGCTTGAAAATGATTTCCGGGAACAACAATGGTAAGGACGCAATCTCGCCAAGGTTTGATTCTGAAGTTACCACCCGGACTAAAAACTAGACTGCCCGAAAAATCCCAGATCCATCTTTTAGCCGGACCTCCATCAACCTCAATACTAGGATCAATCCAACCTGCTCCAATCGCCGAGAAAAGCGAGAGCGTTTTACCACCAGAAGTGACATAAGTTAAGGCTCCCGGAGCATAACCTGGAAGTTTAACCCTTTCGTCATTGGCAACAAATAATGAATTGGCGAAAAGATTCACGCTAACTTTGGTGGCTCGATCGTCAATGAATAGGGATGGATCAAGATATTTCCGGACCGTGGCAATGGTTAATGTCGGAGAGTAATTCGAACTCATTGTCTGATTCACTCGACGGAGTTCGAAATGGAGATGGGCCGCTCCCGCATAATAACTATTAGCATCCCCGATCTTGCCTAAAGGTTTGGCGGGGAAAACAAGCTCGTTTATTTTTACCAGAATTTTACTCAGGTGGAAATAATACGAGTACACCACTTGGTTATCTGGCAACAAATGCTTGATTACCACCACCTTACCGACAGAACCTTTCTGGATGGGATCAAGAACTTTCACCACTTTCCCCGCGGCCATTGGATAAACCGGTTTGCCGTAATCGGTGCTGCCGCCCTTGTTACCATTCCAATCTTCACCCATGTGGTACTTATTCTTGTAGAGCGCCAGGAAGGGACTAGCATTGTAGTAACCAGATGCTGGCCGTACGGGGAGACTGAAATCCATTGCCACGGGTTGAGCCATTACCTCACAAATCGAACCAAAAAACGCCAGACAGACTGAACAGAAAATATAATTTCTCATTCTCTTACCTTTCTTAAATCAAAGAACTATTTTTGAAAACAAAACGCCAACCTTAATCTTACACAAATTCAGAAATTTTTACCACTACCAAAACAACTCTTTATTTGAAGAATTTAAAAGTGAAAAGGATAGTTTTAATAATTTTATCGTCTTCTTCTTGGGCAAACATTGATTTCATAAAATAATATACCAGGTCACCTTTTTCAAAATAAATATCATAAGTAGTATCTGATAAATTAATCATGTTTATACCATTAACCACAAGATTTTTAACTTCCGGACGGGGAAAAATTCTATCTAAAACATCGATGGCGATAGTGCCATTAAAAACACCTAGGCCGACAATTTCTACCCCTTTATTTATGAACGAAAAATATAAATTCTCTAGATCTGTTTGTTTAGAAACATTAACCTCCCAATCTACTGGGTATTTTACTTCAAAGCCATACTTTTCATTTCGATAAGTGAGCCATTCGTTAACATTTGGAATAAGAGAGTCTTGGAGACTCAACGGGATGGTTCCCGTTCGGTTCTCCAGATGATTCACTACGGCGTAGAGAGAAAGGACGAGTGCGAAAACAAGAAATAATGTGGCTTTCTTTGTTTTGGTCATAGGCCGGCGAATTCACGCACTTTCATCATCTTCGCCTTCGCCACCGAGCGGGCCGCGACCGCGCCCCGCTCCAGAATAGTCACCACCTCTTCTGACCGACTAGCAATTTCTGCTCGCTTCGCTCGCAATGGTTCAAGATAACGATTCATGTTTTCGAAGAGAATCTCTTTTGATTCGCGATAACCAATTGCCCCTTCCACATAACGTCGTTTTATTTCAGGTAAATCTCGGTCGGAAAATAATCGGTGCAAAGCGAAGACATTACACTCCTCCGGATTCTTCGGTTCGGCTTCGCCTTTCGAGTCCGTTTTAACACTCATCACTAATTGCTTGAGTTCGCGCTCGGTGGCAAAAAGTGGAATGGTATTGCGATAACTCTTCGACATCTTCTGGCCGTCGAGACCAATTACCGTTTTGACTTGATCAAGAATCATTGACTCTGGCAATTTGAAAACTTCACCGAAGGTTCGGTTGAACTTTTCGGCCGTGTCACGAGCGATCTCGACATGCTGTTTCTGGTCTTGACCGACCGGCACTAGGTCAGGATCATAAAGAAGAATATCGGCGGCCATGAGTAAGGGATAGGTGAAGACGCCGACATTGACCTCACGATTCTTCGCCTCGGCATCTTTGAAGGCGTGGGCGCGAGCGAGATAGGGCATCGTCGTTAAACAGTTGAAAATCCAAGCGAGCTCGGTGTGAGACGGTACATCGGATTGTTTGAAGATAGTGACCTTTTCGGAATCAAGGCCAATCGCCAGATAATCCATCGCCACATTGAGCGTATCTTGATGGAGTTCGACCGCGTCAGTGACACTTGTCAACGCGTGGAGATCCGCAATCATGATGAAAGAACGGTATTCATTCTGAAGATCCACGAACTGCTTCATTGCGCCAAAATAATTGCCGATATGTGGGCGACCGGTTGGCTTCACACCAGAAAGAATGATTTTTTGCTCAAGCACAGTAAAATTTATGATAGCAAATTACGCCCCAGTCACCCTATTGACAAGAATATGCTTATCTGCTAGGATCACATCGATGGCCTGTCGTGTGACCGGCCCAGTGGAAGGTCTTTGATTTTTGGAGACTGCTGATGAAAAAGAGTGTCGTTTTTACGGCTTTGTTGGGCCTTGTTTTGGGATTTTACTCCCCGATCAAGGCGGGACCGGTGGTAGATCCACCAACCAAGGGAGGAGGAGATAGTGGCACGAATATTTCGACAAGTAGTTTGTGGGGTTCGGATTGGGCCAATGGTTTTGTGTCGGGGCCCATCGTGGTTCAGGACATGAGCACTGGGGTCTATGTCAATTCGAACCCAAATCCCGTACCAGGAAATATTGGCTGGTTTGGAGTGAATGTTTGGGCGTCTGGGATGTTTTATAAACCGGGCGACCCAACACCATCAACTCAAACAATAGGAGCAAGCTCGAGTTTACGGACTAATGAGGTCCATTCGGAACCATGGCCAGACGGTGGAGAAATAATTCTCTTCGACCAAACTCTATCTATTGATGCTCGAGGAAATAGTGGTTCTTGGATCAATCTTGAGACTGGCGATTACACGGCATGGCTCTCCGGCAACTTCGATCTCAAAGGTGGAGTATTCACAAACGTTGATGTCTATCTCAACCAAAAAGAGTGGATTGATACCGGACCGAAACCATCATGGTTCCACGATTGGGATGCCCATATATCAGCATCCGGGATTATCACTTCACCAATTTTCTCGGTTGCCGTCGTCCCTGAACCAGCAACATTAGGACTATTCGCGATTAGCGGTGCCGCAACACTTCTGCGTCGCAAACGCAACCGCGCTCGGCATCGCGATCACAATCTGATCGCATAAACTTCTACAAGTAACTCACCCCGAACCCCGTTTCTCGATTTCATTTGAGACGGGGTTCTTTTTTGTCCGCAACCTCTTCTTACAATATTTTCAAAAACTTGATCTTCCCTTTTTGTAACACTGACCCAGATTTAATTTGATAATGATTCTCCGTGATCACCTCGCCATTCACCTTCACTCCCCCCTGCTCAATAATCCTTCCCGCTTCTGATCGTGACGAAGCAAGTCCAGTTTCAATCAAGATCGAAACAAGATCATATTTAGTCGGCTTGAACTTTGATAAATTATCCGGAATCTCTTTGTTCGAGAAAGTGTTGATAAAATATTCTGCCGCCTGCTTGGCCGCCACTTCAGAATGATAAAGACGCACAATTTCCGACGCGAGCTTCATTTTCAAATCCCGGGGATTCACGCCTGCCTTGAGCGAAGCCTCATACTCTTCGATCATCACCATCGGCACGCGAGTGAGTAAAATAAAGTATTTGATAATCACCTCGTCGCGGAGCGACATCACCTTACCAAACATGTCATCAGGGGTATCAAGCAGATTGATGGTATTACCAAAGCTCGAACTCATCTTGCGTCCGTCTAATCCATCGATCAGCGGGCCCGTGATAATGTCTTGCGGCGGTTGATTATAGAATCTTTGTATATCACGACCAGCGAGCAAGTTAAAGCGCTGATCGGTTCCACCAATTTCAACATCGGCCTTCACTGCAACCGAATCATACCCCTGCATCAGTGGGTAGAGAAGTTCGCGAAGCGAAATTCTTTTACCGGCCTCGAGCCGTCGTTTGATATTCTCGCGCGAAATAAATTCGTTAAGGGAGAAAGTAGCGGCTTGACGACCAATCTCCAGATAATCCAATTTCGCTAGCCACTCGCTGTTGTAGTGGATCTCGGTCCGATTAATGTCCACGAGTTTCGAAACCTGCGCAATATAAGTTTCCAAATTCTGTTTAACCATCTCCCCCGAGAGCATTGGCCGCTCACTATCTTTATCCGAAGTATCGCCGATGAGACCGGTAAAATCACCGATGATAAAAATGATTTGATGCTCGAGTTCTTGGAAGTCGCGGAGTTTGAGGAGCGGGATTGACCGACCCAAATGTAAGTTCGGACTGGTTGGATCAATTCCTAACTTAACGCGAAGCGGCTGACCACTTTTCAACTTGGCCTCGAGATTAACGCGATCCACTATCTCCTCAACTCCCCTCGTCAACAATTCATCTATTTTATCCTTTTCCGTTACCATTATAATTCACAGTATAACACACCTTGCGATGAAATATCCCCTGTGGTAAAAATAAGGCTGGATGGTTTGACCAGTCTGTGTTGATTGGTGTCGAAATTTCATAGTTCTTTTGGGAGATTCGGCCATGCTGAAGCAGAAGTTTGATTGGGCTGATGCTGTTATTAATGTGATTGTAGTCTGCATTTTGTGGTCTATCGCCGGGTATGGATCAGGAGCCACAAATGATCCCAGCGATGTCTACAAGATTTGTCGACGATTACCATACGCTGATGACTACACCATTGATCTTCTAATTCGAACGACACGGGAAGCTAAAGATCTAGGAGCTAGTGATATGGTAATTTTATCCACCATGGCTAATTCTTGTGATAACTCCTGTGTTGAGCCAATCTGCAGTCCCCCGATTTGCGATGAATGCATGCTCGCCATCGTCGATCTCGTTTATTGGGAGTGGTAAATTTTCGTTCATCACTCGAAACCCTCGCCATTCGTCAAAACGAATTTAGCGGGGGTTATTTTTTGCTTCCAGTTCCACCACGAACCGACTTCCCTTCCCCTTACCATCCGATTCTGCCCATATCCTCCCATTGTGCGCCTCAACGATTTGCTTGGCCACATAGAGGCCGAGACCAGTGCCAGTGATATTGACCTTGCCGGCATCATCGGCACGAGTAAATTTCTGAAAGAGTTTCGGGATCACTTCGGCTGGAATACCCACACCAGTATCAGCTACTTCCAATCTGATTTTATTCTCTATTTTACTTAATCTAACCTTGAATCTTTGAATTACGAAACTCCGCCAGTGGATAATTTTTCACCCCACACAAAATCGCACAGCTTTCTGTGATTTATCAAAAATCAAGTTTTTCTTTAAACAATTTCTCCAGCCCAGCACAAAGGCTAGAATGGAGTAGATGTAATTGGCGAAGTAGCCGTCAATTGATCGGGGGAAAGAAGTTACCAAGTTGTAGAGCATTTTAAGATTGCGGAAATTGAGCTCAATCAACATTCTGGTGTCGTAGAGTTTAGCTTGAATTTCCGTCATCAGTTTTTTCATGTTCTTTCTGGGTTTGGCAAATCCCAGAATGTCCCCAAGAAGCCAGTCCATTCAAAGATCTTCAGTATTTTTCCCCGCCATATCGGAGTATTACAGATGAAGGTGGAGTTAAAAACAATTTTAACCGGGCTAATTATCACCCCATATTTTCTTAGCCAATTCGGCCAATTTAACATCGTCAGCTCGTTTGTGATCATGGGAAGAGATGTAACCCTCGTATTCTTGAAAATATTTATTGACATTTGATTTTCTTGGTTTCCAAACTGGATCATTGGTGCCATGCATGGGGAAAAGCTTGGCATGAACATGATCAACACCGAATCCTTCTAAGATCATCCCCGTTCGACCAATGTCAGACAATTTAGCATCGAGAAGCTTCGCCACTTTCTTAGTGGCTAAGATCAAGTTGGTGAGGACATCTTCAGGTAAATCAAAAGCGTAACTAGGGTAATGTTTTTTTGTAATCACAACCGAGAATCCTTCCGTGTTAGGGAAAATGGACAGAAAAGCTAGGTGCTTTTCGTCCTCCCAAACTTTATGACATGGTGCGTCACCTTTAACTATTTTGCAAAAAATACAGTCAGACATAGTGATGATATTAAAGCAAGGCGGAGCACAAATTGCAAGAAAAAAACAGCAAGGAGATTATTCTTGCTGTTTTTTGCCTGATCCTTACGGAGTCAAGCGATTTGGTCCACGATATAGATAAGTTACTTCACGAACATTCTTGTGATCCAAGAGAACCATGAGAAGCCGCGTAAGCCCAGCGCCAAAACCTCCATGAGGGGGGCAGCCGTAACGAAAAAAGTCGATGTAGTGCTTGATTGAATCAAGTTCTATCCCTTTTTCTACGGCCTGTTTTTTTAAGACATCAATCCGATGTTCACGCTGTGCTCCGGTCGTGATCTCTAGCCCCCGCCAAAGGAGATCGAAGCTTTTAGTCAGGGTCGGATCGTTTTCATGACGCATGTGATAGAACGGTCGAACATCGATGGGATAGTCAGTGACGAAAACAAATTCGTGACTGAACTTCTTCGCGATATAATCTGCAATGCCACGTTCTCCTGGTGGGTCCAAGTCAGATTTGTGTTCGATAACATGGCCACAATCAGCAAGAATTTGACGGGCCTCCGATAGCTGGATTCGAGGAAAGGGGAGCGATGGCACTATCACATCGACACCGAAACACTCCTTAATCTCCTCTCCGTGAGTTTGCGAGACTTGACCGATTGCATGCTGAAGCCATGCTTCTTCAAACTCCATCACTTCGTCGTGTGATTCAATCCAAGACATCTCGGCATCAATAGAGGTGAACTCCGTATCGTGACGAGAGGTGAAAGACGGGTTAGCTCTGAAGACTGGACCAATCTCGAATACTCGATCAAATCCCGCTGCCATTGCCATCTGTTTGTAAAATTGAGGCGATTGGGCCAGCGATGCTTTTTGACCGAAATATTCAAGCTGAAAAAGCTCAGACCCAGATTCACTTGCTGCTCCCATCAATTTCGGAGAATGAATCTGAATAAAGCCTTGTTGCTCCCAAAATTCCCTCATTGCCCGCTCCAGTGTTGTTTGAACACGAAAAATGAGGTTGTTTTCAGGCCGGCGAAGACTTAACGCCCGCCAATCCTGCTGAAGATCCGAGGATGATTCATCTGTAATAGGAAGCGGTGTTTCAGCCCGATCGACAATGATCAGTGAGTCAATAACGATCTCCATTCCACCAAGTTTGATCGTCGGATTGACAACAACTTGGCCAGAGATGGCAAGAGCAGATTCTGGGGTAAGAGATGATATCCCCAACTGAAGGTTATCTCCTTCTCCGCCTTTCTCGTGACAAAGTTGAACCAGACCAGTATGATCCCTCAAAACCACAAACTGCATGCGCTTTTGGTCGCGGACAAACTGCACAAAACCAGCGACTTGGACTTTTTGACCAGAAGGAACCACTGACAAATTTTTGACCAATACTCTTTCCATGATTTTAGTCTCCTCTCACTTTAAGTTTCTATGGAGCAACTCTCCGCCTAAATGTTCGCGGAAAAGGAACTGCGTCCCTTACATGCGGAATGTTGATGAGCCAGCGAATCAATCTTTCGACACCCATACCAAAAGCTGAATGTGGAACACAGCCAACTTGATGGATGTCTCGAATGAATTCATATCTTGGATCACCGTCTTTCCCTTTTTCCCTCATTCTCTCGTCAAGCATTTGAAGGTCGAAGATCTTTTCGGCAGTACCAAGAATCTCACCATAACCATTGCTGGCAATCAGATCAGCAACACGAGTGATTCTCGTGTCATCTGGGTCAATTACATAAGGAAAAGGCTCGATTGACCGCGGTATTCCAGTAACCCAAAAAGGTCTCTGAAACAACTTAGACAATTCGGCTTCTTCCTCCGACCCTAGCCCTTTACCAAACTCAATAATTACTCCATTTCCATTGAGAAGTTTGATTGCCTCACAGTAACTAACGCGGGGGAATGGAGTAACTATTCCATCTACGCACAAAGATGTTCCGAGTGTAGAAAGCATCTTCTCGGTATCCTTTTGGCACTTGCGACTTACATAGCTAACGATACTCTCAACAATCTCAATAATGTCATCGAGATCCGCCCAAGCCACTTCGGCCTTGATGTGCCAATATTCCATCAGATGGCGTTTGCTTTTTGATTCTTCACCCCGAAAACTTGGGCCAATGTTATAAACCCTCTCGAATGCGTGAACTGCGGCTTCAAGATAGTAACCGACACACTGAGTTAGAAAGACATTCTCACCGTGGACATTGACAGACATGGCACTTCCATCGTCGTAGAGTGGCACTGGTGTTAAGATCGGAGCTTCAATTGCTGTAAACTGGTGATCATAGAACCATTGCCTGATATGATGCATGAGACAATCACGGAACTGAAGAATTGCCATTACTTTTGGGTTTCTCAGATAGACATGCCGATTCTTGAGAAAATGTGGGGTCAAGGTCTCATCGAAAATATCGACATTCCCCCTCGGATAGGGGTAAAAAGACTTTGTCACCTTTCCTATAATTTCCACATCAGCTGCAAGGATTTCTGGCTGCCCTCGGTCAGAACACGATCGTCTCCCCCTAACAACAACTCCTGATTCTACTAACAATCTCTTCACTAACTTAAACTTCTCCGCCGACAAGAGGTCTTCGGTAATCACCACTTGAATTTTACCGGTACTGTCACAAACATCCCAAAAGATAATCTTTCCTTGCTTCCTTTTCGCACACACCCAACCAGACAAAACAACATCGACCCCACATCCAATTTGGAGGAGGTCTTTAACGAACTTTTTCTTCATCCGATTCTCCTTCCAAAAAGTAAAGTGGTTCTGGAAACATAGGCTTACTAACTTATATACCATTTTCAAGGTACAAGTCTATCCTCTTGCTAGCAATAAAATAATTATATGTCAATAATACTTTGCTTTTCACAACATTTATTTTATTTTAGCAATTTAACAATTAACACAACTCCATCACAGGTGGCGTGAAGGTTGTGGAAGAATTACGAATTAAGCAAACGGTTATAGAGAAAAGCCATTAGATTGATACGGTTATCAATAAATATTTTCCGAGATAAAGATTACCAGATTAGTTTTGTTGGCAAAGATAATGACCTGAAAAATTTATTATAACTCCACAACAAACCTTGACCCCTTCCCCTTACCATCCGATTCTGCCCATATCCTCCCATTGTGCGCCTCAACGATTTGCTTGGCCACATAGAGACCGAGGCCGGTGCCGGAAATGTTGACCTTGCCGGCATCATCGGCACGAGTAAACTTTTGAAAAAGTTTGGGAATCACTTCGGCTGGAATACCCACACCAGTATCAGCTACTTCCAATCTGATTTTATTCTCTATTTTACTTAATCTAACTTTGATCTCACCCTTTGGGGTATATTTGATGGCATTATCAATTAAGTTGCCGACCACTTGCGAGAGTTTGCCCGAATCGCCCACCAACTTATAATCTCCCGCCGGATCGGCCTCGAACGAGAACTGCAATCCCTTCTTTTCAATATTGACTCTCAACTCCTTAGATACATTCTCGACCAGTTCTTTAAAATTAAGCTCGCTTTGATCATACTTCATCGTTCCTAATTCGATTCGCGTGATATTCAAGAAATCCTCAATCACCTTAACCAATTTCTCACTGGACTGAAAAATGATGTCCACCGCCCCGCGCGCTTTCTCCTCCACCGGACCGAAGGAGTTCTCCAGCACCATTGAGGCGTAACCCTTGATCGCCGTGAGCGGGCTACGCAGTTGATGCGTCGCCATAGACACGAATTCCGTCTTCAGCTTGTCCAATTCCTGCAATTTCTCATTGGCCACCCACAATTTATCATTGGACTTGTTCAACTCCTTCATCAGCCCCTCAACTCTCTCCCGCAAAGCGACTTCCTTCTGGACGCTACGGATGATGAAAATACCAACCACCACTAAAACTACAAACAAACCACCATTTAATACCCCGTCTTGCCAACGGTCAGAGAGCAAGGTTCGCACCAAAACTAATATCCACAGTGCGAATACCAATAACTCAGTTGCAATAACTTTCACATTAAATAACCCGTGTTTGAGAATAGCGTAAGAAGTAAAGATGATGAAAGGTAGAGTAAAAATTGGAGCATAAGAAACGAAAAATGAATTATTGAAAACAACAGGAAGAATAAGATTGAAAAGAATGATAAGCATGTAAGTTATAGAAGTACCTATTAGTACATCTCGTAATTGGTCTCTCTCAACATATTTTGCTTTTCTAGTTTTACGAAACAATAAAATTATTCCACCTAAAACTAAACTTAGTATAACTGGGACGAACAAGAAAATTCCTGGTCCATATGCCAACTTGGATATTGTCCCGTCGAGATTAAACTCCAGTATCCGATTAAAAACCAGGGGAGTTAAACTTAAGACAGAAGTAAAAACTGTGATGGGAAAAATACAAAATTTGTAAAACCAAGAAAATTTTATATTTTCATTTGGAAATACATAGAATAACCTGAGGAGGACAAAAGAATACCAAACTGCCAAAAAAATAGTTATTTTTAAAAAATTAAAAGAAATTTCTCCCGGTAAACCATTGAGACTTAAATAATTAAAAATACTATATCCAATTGCTATTAAAACGAAGAGTAGAAAGGTTTTATTTGTTATACTTTTTCTGTTATTTAAAAACACAACAAAACCCAAGATCGTAATGGTTATGACCGCGAGACCAACCCAAAGCAAATCAAGATTTTTCAAGATGTCCATTGGGGTATAGTATAACACATCATAATTTTCTCAATTTAACTATCGCTTCATGCAGGATATTCCTAAATATATTCATTGACTTTCATTGCCCTCTTTTATTTTTTCAAGAACTTCAGAGAAGGTTTTCCCGGCTGAATAAATATCCCAGATAATTTTTCTCCACGTCTGTTCTTCTGGCACCAGATGTCCCTTATCATTACTCCACATTTGAAAACCTCGGTGATCATTAAGGATGACTGGTATTGCCTCTTTGATATTGCGCGGCAACTCTTCCGGTTGAAAATAATGGCAAAGTTCATGCATAATTACTCTGATTCTTTCGGCCGGATTATTACCAAACAAGGGAGCAGAGAACCACCTTTTTTGATTATCTGGCGAATAATTGTAAGGAAAAATGTCTAATCTAGTAAAAAAACAGGTGAGTGTCGGCTCGGCGATCTCAATTTCATAAAAAGACCCAAGTTTATCGTAAAAATTTCGCTCAACTTTTTTCCATTCGTTTTCTATATTTTTTATATGACTGGTAACAAAACGCTCGTTAATATCAACAAGAACTCCATTTATTTCGGCTTGAATCAACGACAAAACTTCCGGTGATTTATTTGGCCTAATATAGGCATCAAATATTTCGACTTCTTTGCTTCTATCGTAGGTAAATAGAATCATATTTACATTATAGATAAAAAGGAGGCCAGTTACAATTCTGGCCTCCCGTTGTCGACAGCGATCTTTCGTATTCTGTTATACATTTCCGGTATAGCAATCACACGAGTGATCACTCTCGGTGTCGCAGTCTGAGTCGCATTCACTCTGAGATGCTTCTACTTCAGACTGTTGCCCGACCTTAATTTCCTCAAGAGTTTCCTCAAGAAGAGTCAGGGTCATCATGGGCACCACCTCCTTTCTTTTCTTTGATCAGACCTTCTTTGGATAATCTCACGATCAGTTTTTTTGCCTCATTTTTTGTGGCCCCCATCTTTATTAACGTTGAGACACTCACGGCATCATCCTTTTTGATGAGGGCAGACAAGGCATCGAAAGCTGATTTATCCAATAACGTTTGGCCAGCCTCGGCCTTAACTAAGATACCACCAAAGACTTCCTGTCTCAAGATGATGGGGTGGACAAATGAAAAAAGGTGGTTCTCTCCAATCACTGGGTCAAGCCTATTGATGAGGACAGTTTTAACACCTTGTGGGCCAATACAGTGGTAATCCTGACCGTTGCTTGAATTTGCTTCTTCAACTTGGCAACCACCAGTACAAAACTTCACATGCGGGCAGGCTTTGCAGCGCTCGACATATTGTCTGTCTCGGCAATCCACCATTCTTGCCCAGGTTTTTTCGAGGCCTTCTTCTAAGACATTCCCGTATTTAAGGGCTGAATGCCCACATGGTCTAATTTCTCCGTTTGCCCCAATTGACGCACTAGTCACACCGGCGGTACATTTCCGTCTGGCGAGATATCGATATTTTTCGACATCTCCTAAGGCACACCAGGGGTAGTGCTCAAACACATCGACATCATAACCCCATTTCTTCTTGAGTTCGTAGAGTGCTGTTAAACTGTCTCTCAGTTCTCGAATAGAAATAAGATTCTGGGAAAAGCCAATGGCGATTGGCCCTGGAGCACAAGCCCGAGTCGCTCCGAATTTTGCCGCACCCCAACTTCCAACCAGATCGCCAGTGTCCCTTAGCGTAGAGATATTCCATTTTGTCAGAACCATGTTGACGAGCACCCGGAAGCCCATCTTGATCGCCAGCTTTATATTATTTGTTGCTAGTTGCCAACTACCAGGAATTTGAGTTATGCCATCATGCACCCGTGCGTTGCTTGAGAGCAAGCTAGTCATGATGCTGGTGATTCCCACTGCTCTTAATTGTAAACCTAGGCGCTCACTAAAAAGCGTTAGGTTCGAATTTAGGGTTATTCCCATGCCTGATTCTTTGCATCTTCTAATTAGATGCAGTGATAAATCTGGCACGACTAGAGGTTCGCCACCGGTTACCACTACCCTAATGATTTGATTTTTCTCGAATTCTTCAACAAGCCGATCCAGATCCCGAAGAGACATTGTTTTGCGTGGAGAATCTTCGTGTCGGAAGTAGTTGTAACAATGTCTACAGATGTGATTGCAACACTCGGTAATTTCCACCTGAACGTTTATCGGACTTTTCAATGTCCTAAACATGACAACTTTATCCTTTCTTTTCAAAGACCCAATCTCCGGCCAGTTACAATTCTGGTCTATCTATTGTCCATCCTATACCCGCTATGATTGATGTCAATGATAAATTCTCAAATACCCATCCATATAAATTTTAGTCTGCCAACCAGGAGTATTATTTGATCTTAACTCTTCTTTACTTGGGTCACGCAAAAAACTTAGCAGTGCACCGTTTAGTAGTACCGGACGATTTTTCCAATTCGCTTTGATGGAACCAAGATTAATTATCCAGCAATTTAAGTCATCATTTTCTATTCCCCTTTTCGCCACTATTTCGATCATTCGATCCAGTTTGATTTTAAGATTATCAGGCAAATGATGTTTAAACTTAGAGTGATACGCTAGATCAATATTTTTTTGTCCAAAGTATGTTTCAAGTTTGACCGCATCACCATTGATTAAGACTACCGTATATTGTTCATTTTGAAATTCTTGCTTTAACTGATTTACTTTACCTTGGTCGAGGTTGCTAATTCGAAACAATTTAATTTTCAGATCGACTAAATTCTCATTTGCAATATCGAGTGAAGTATTGCTATTATCAATGCCAAAGAAAATAATTTTTTGGTTATTCCCCTTTTCCCGTAGTTTAATAATTAGTTGTCTCTCAATCTCCATCGAACCAGAACCAATACTAACGAGAATCAAGTGCCGTCCGGGCTGATTCAGCTCTGCAATTTGTTTTAAAATCTCTTTTCTGATTCGACCCAAAACGTCTGGGAACTTCCATTTTTCAATTTCGAGTAATTCTTTCTGAAGCATTCGCTCCCACTTACCGTTACTTAAATGAAAATCGGAAAGTTCCAACAGTCGTTTACCATCCAGAGTAGGACGCACCTTTCTGAACCAATGCCAAAAATCACGGAAGCGATACAGAGAACGAAAAAAGTTTAGATTGGCTTCGAGGGCATACGAATTTTCACACTGGCCGCTTTTCTTGTGTATTTCAAGATCAACAATGATCTCGTCAAGTAATTGTTTTCTGACCAAATATTTACTATTCATATTCTAAACGAACTCCAAAAGATGGTCAGGATTGAGAAATAAAAGAAACTCCGATTAGTGATACTGCCGCGGTTACTCAACAAAACCGTGAAGCCCAAGACGCCAATACCGGCGATCACCACGCCGACCGAAAGCAGATCAAGATTTTTCAGGATGTCCATTAGGATAGATTATAACAAGGTTGACAAAAATATCCAACTTGATAACATCAGTTCTAGAAAGTCGAGATCGGCTCGATGGGGTTTGCTCTTTACTACTGCGACGAAAGGGGGTGATAACAATGCAGACCAAAGAAGTAACTTGGATCGGTCCTCGTTACAACAAGGGTGGTGGAAACGGTGGTAGTGGCACCGGACAAACCGGCGGTAACGGGGGTGGAACCAGCAC